>JAESFR010000096.1_pt1 | contig 110706 bp, 94 predicted proteins | sample 9266191 | NCBI WGS metagenome assembly JAESFR01 (sample SAMN14503063, study PRJNA617104) | algae metagenome | isolation source: Pleurocapsa minor HA4230-MV1 and co-occurring heterotrophs from cement on... | place: USA: Nuuanu Pali Lookout, Hawaii | collected 2009-07-20
CACCCCGACCGTGCGGGTGTTCCTGGTGGACGACCACGAACTGGTCCGCAAGGGTGTCGCCGACCTGCTCGCCGAGGCCGGTGACCTGACGGTGGTGGGGCAGGCGTCGTCGGTGGCCCAGGCGCTGGCCGAGATCCCGGACGCCGGTGCGGATGTCGCGGTGCTGGACATTCACCTGCCGGACGGCAACGGCATCGAGCTGTGCCGGGAGCTGCGCGGCCTGCTGCCCGACCTGCACTGCCTGATGCTGACCGCGCTGGACGACGAACAGGCGATGCTCACCGCGATCCTCGCGGGCGCCAGCGGGTATGCGATCAAGGACATCAGCGGATCGGCACTCGTGACGGCGGTCCGCACGGTCGGCGCCGGCGGCACGCTGGCCGACAACCGTACCGTCGAGGCGCTGATCGGCCGGTTGCGAGCCGACGCCGAACCGGCCGGCCGGCTCGCCGCGCTCACCCCGCGGGAGCGCAGCGTCCTGGAGCTGCTGAGCGAGGGTCTGACGAACCGGGAAATCGGCGCCCGGATGTCGTTGTCCGAGAACACGGTCAAGAACCATGTGTCGCACGTACTGGACAAGCTGGGCGTGAGCCGGCGCCGGCAGGCCGCGCAACTGCTGCATCGGCACGGGGACACCGGCCGGTTCGGATCGCATCCCTGACCGTCGGTGTCGGGTCGTGTCGGTACGCCCAGGCGTCCGAGGCTGGTCGTGTCGACCCCGGCCGGCCCGGCCGGGGTCGGGTCGGCGCGGCTGCCCGGACATGATGGGTGCATGCCGTGGTCGTCCGTGTTCATGCTGGCCGCGGCCGCGGCGTACGCCGGGTTCCAGTGGACCGTCCACCTGGTCGTCTACCCGCAGTTCGCGCTCGTGCCGCCGGAAGCGTTCGCCGAGTACGAGCGACGGCACCAGCAGCGGATCAGCTATGTGGTCGGTCCGCTGTTCACGGTGCTGATCGTCGGCGCCGGCTGGCAGTTGGCGGAACGGCCGGCCGGCACAGCGTGGGCTCTGGTCGCAGCGCTGCTGGTGGCGACCGTCCTGGGCGTCACCGCGTTCGTCGCCGTTCCCCTGCACCGTCGGCTGTCCGCAGGGTGGGACGCTGCGGCGCACGGGGCGCTGCTCCGCGCGGACCTGGTGAGAACCGTCGCTGCGGCGGCACTGCTGGGTACGGCTGTGCTCATAGTCCTGTTGGGCCCGAGGTGAGGCCGTATGTCTCGTGCGATCGGCACCGATCGTCGACGGGGTCGGTTGCACGAGGCCCGCTGTCCGTGTGCGGTCTGCTGCAGAAAGCCCACAGCATCGCCCAGCGGGCGCACCCACTATCGGCACGCTGTTCAGTGATTTCAGACTCCAAGAGCATCGCAAGGTGGCGTCTGCAGGGCTGAGCTGAGGGCATCAGGCGCCGGTCATCGCCGGTGCACCGCCGGGTCACGGCCATCGGTGACGACAGGCTGAAGTGCGCCGTACGGTGCCTGGCTGTTGCCGGTCCGCCAAGGTCGGGCGGCCGAGGCAACGCAGACCCTGAGCGGACCTCGGCCTTCGCCGACGCCACAGCACCGGGACAAGAAGTCGGGACAGTTGTCCTTGCCCGCCTGTCACGTTGCTGTGAGTGTTCCGAATGAGTACCAACCGGACAGCTACTCCGTGATTTCCGAGTGCGAGGCGCAGCGATGCAGGGGATCGGTGGACACGCGGTTGAGCGATTGCGGCGTCTTCTGGCATCACCTTCGATCCTGGTGATGCCGACCGCGCACGACCCGGTGAGCGCGTGGTTGTCGGAGATGGCCGGATTCGAGGCCGTACTGCTGTCGCGTGCTGCTGTCTCGCTGGCGCTGACTGCGACTGACGATGCCGATCTCATCGACGACGAGACGATGGTCCAACACTCGGGCGAGATCTGCCGTCTGGTTTCCATCCCCGTCCTCGTGGACCTGACTCCGGTGCGCGGCAGCGTCGGCAAGCTCAGGCACACCGCGGCCAGTCTGGCCATGTGCGGGGTGGCCGGACTGATCGTTGATGACAGTGCGACAGAGCACTTCGACGCATCGGATCAGGCGGTTCTGCAACGTCGTGTCGACGCCGTGCGTGAGGGCCTTGCTCTCCGTGGACTCGATGTCGTGATCGTGGTCCGCACCGTCGCCGGAACCAACTCCGAGATGGATTCTCACAGCGCGCTGGCGCGTCTGGATGCACTCGGACCGCCCCCCGACCTCGGCATTGTCGACGGCCCGTCCGGCATGGGCCGCCCTCCGTCCACCGATCGGCTCGGCACACCGTTGATGCACTTGGACTTCGGACCCGTCGGCGACGACTCCCGCGCCAGAGAGGCTGAGCGCGACGGGTTTCGTGCGTTCGCATGGGCCCAGCCGTTGGTGACCACTGCCATCGACGCCATGCGAACGGCGTTGAACTCGGTCAATACACGGGACCCCGAGTCGTCTGCGCGGCCGATCGATCACTCTGGGTAGCGGCCAGGAGTCGGGACAATTGTCCCTTTCACAGTGGTCGACGCGCACCAATACTGTGAACTACGCAACAACATCTGTGAAAGGAGATTCGAGATTGACCGAGTCCCATCGTCCCAGTGGTCCGTTCACGGTGACTCCTCGCTACGTCATCGTCGAAAAGCACTTGATCGTCGACGGTAAGCAGCAGGAGGTGGTCGCGTACTACAAGGATCGCGTGATGCCTGTGCTGAACGAGATCGACGGTTACCTCGGTATGGCCGTCATGTCAGCGGAGGCGGAGGATCTGAAGGACTCCCAGGGAATCCTCGGCATCGGTCTACCCGACGAGGTTTTTCAGCCGCACGCCGCACTCAGGCCGAACGCCGGTCAGCAGACGGATCTCTCGATTCATCTGGACGCACTGCTGCGCGGCACCTACAACCTGGTGTTCGAGCACTACCTCGCTGATGACCGTGCCTTCCTCGCGTTGCATGACGATCTCGAGTCGATCTGGCGTCAGAAATACGGCACAGACGTATGGGAAGAGCTCGCGCAAAGCTATTTCATCCATTTCCGCAACCACTGGGACACGGTGTTCCGCTTCACAGACTTCGCGTAGAACGGTGAACAAGTTGGTCGAGCAGCGGACCGTGCGGCCCGGCCCGCCGCGGACAACGTGGGGTTCACGAATTGGCGACGGTCTCTATCGATACTCTGTTGTATGGGCCCTGCTGATCCTTGTGATTGTTTTCGGCATCCTGGAGCCGAAGACTTTCCTTTCGCAGGCCAACGCCAGTTCCATCCTCGGGAGCCAGGCGATCCTGCTGATCATCGCGCTGGGCTTGACGGTCTGCCTGACCGTCAACGAATTCGATCTGAGCATCGGCGCGACGGCCGGACTGGGGCAGGTCGTTTTCGCGATCCTGGCCGTGAAGAACGGTGTACCGATGCCGGTTGCTTTTCTTGCGGCGCTCGCGGTCGGCGCGATCGTCGGTATCGTGAATGCCTTCGTCGTCGTGTCGCTCGGCGTTTCATCGTTCATCACCACACTCGGAATGGCAGCGCTACTGGACGGGCTTTCCGTCAAGTTCACGAACTCGGCCACCATCCCCGGAATACCGCAGTCGTTGGTCAGTTTCACCCGGACCGAGATATTCGGCTTGCAGGCCGTCTTCTGGATCGGACTGGGGGCGACGATCATCCTTTGGTACGTACTCAGATTCACCCCCGTCGGCCAGCAGTTGTACTTCACCGGCGTTAACAGCGACGTCGCGCGTCTCAATGGCGTCAAGGTCAACAGAATGCGGGTCGGTGCACTCATCACCTGCTCGATGGTCGCGGCTACCGGTGGTGTGCTGTACAGCGGCGTGTACGGATCCGCGGATCCCTTCAGTGGAAGTGACTTCCTGCTGCCGGCTTTTGCGGCTGCATTTCTGGGCTCCACCTCTTTCACGCCCGGCAGGTTCAACGCATGGGGGACTTTCATCGCCATCTACCTGGTGATCACCGGAACGGTCGGCCTCACCCTGGTCACCGGCCAGGTGGGCTGGATATCGCTGGCTTTCAACGGCGCTGTCCTCATTGTGGCGGTGTCACTCCAGAGAATCCTGGCCAGGCACCGGGAAAGAACCCGTCGCGCAACCTTCTGATCAATCGGCCGCGCGGGGGCGACCGAATTCGTGATGCGTCGTGTCGACGGCGTGCTCCGTGCTGGAATCGAACCCTTTGGAGAATCGGATGAGTACTGCGAGACCACTCCGCGTCGCCAGGATCCTCGTCGCCCTGACGGCTTGCCTGGCGCTCGTCGCGGCGTGCGGAAATGATGAATCCGGATCGTCGACATCGGCCGCGCAGGCCACCGGTGCCGCGAGTTCAGGGACCGGAGCGTCGCCCTCGTCCGCCGCGGCAGGTCAGGACACGGCCGCCGCCACTGCGGTCGCCGAGTCCTCACCGGCACCTTCCCAAGGCGCGGGCACCGTTGACGATCCAAGACTGCCCGCGATGCCGGAAAACACCGAAGGCGCGGACGTGAATTCCGCCAGAGCCGCCCTTATCGGGTTCTTCACACCCGCCGCCTTCGAGGCTCCCGGCCCTGCGTTCGACATCTCCACGCTGAAGAAGCCGGTGTGGTTCGTCACGGCGACCAGCCAGTTCCCAGTGGTGCCATACGTGAACGCGGCGTTCCAGGCTGCTGCGGACGCCGCAGGGGTGGAAGCCAAGATCTGTCCGGGCGAGAGCACGACGGCCGACAATGCGCTTTGTATCCAGCAGGCCATCGACGCCGGAGCAGGATCTCTGCTGTTCTTCTCGCAGGACCCGTCGACCTTGGCCGAACCGCTCAAGGATGCACAGGCTGCGGGGATCAAGGTCGTCAGCGGCAACAATGCCCTGCAGATCGGCGATCCGCCCGACGCGAACACCGACGCATCGGTCTCGCACGACTACTACGGCGCTGGAGTGATCAACGGCACCTACGCGGTCGCCCGGTTCGGCGCTGCCACCAACGGCTTGTGCCTCGCGATTCCAGAGTTCAAGGTGACCGGATCGGTCTGCAAGGGATTCACGGATGCCGTCAAGCAGTACTGCCCGGACTGCAATGTCACGACGAAGGACATTGCCGTCGCGCAGTTGGCGGACCAGACGAACGCAATCGTGAACGCCGAGTTGCTGTCGAATTCGGAACTGAACTTCGTGATGGGAAGCGTCGACGACTTCTGCGGGATCGCGGCGGCGACTGTCCAAAGGGTGAAACCGGGCGGCGGCGTGGTCTGCGGCGGGCAGAACGGGACCGTCGACGCGCTGACCAGTATCAAGAACGGTGGCTTCCAGGTGGTGACCGCGGGACAGAACACCAACTGGTGGGGCTGGGCCTTCTTCGACGCCACGGCTCGTGCCCAGGCGGGTGCGATCGGCGCGGACGCCGTCATCACGGCTCCCAATCAGCTGTTCACGGCCGAGTCGTTCGACTACACGGGCCCCATCGACTACGACAACACCGATCAGGCATACGGCATCGAGCCTTCGCTGTACCAGCAGGGCTTCCAAGATCTGTGGACGAAGTGACCGGCGGTCCATCGGACGCGGCGCCCGTGGCCGGCGGAAGGGGTTCTGTCGTGGAACCTGTGCTGTCGGCCATCGGCGTCAGCAAGACTTTCGGCGCAGCCACGGTGCTGCGTGCGGCGGACCTCCGCCTGTCGGCGGGGCGCGTCCGGGGCCTGCTCGGGCAGAACGGCTCCGGCAAGTCCACGTTCATCAAGATCCTTGCCGGGTACCACGCGCCGGATCCCGGTTGCCGGCTCATCGTGCGTGGCCAGGACGTCCCGCTTCCAGTGCAGTCCAGTGCACTGAAGGAGTTGGGAATCGGCTTCATGCACCAGGACCTTGCGCTGGACGAGACGATGACCGTCGTCGAGAACTACCTTCTCGACGGCCGTGGGTCACTGGCCCCGATCCAATGGCCGGCCCGCCGACGGCACGTGCACCATGTGCTCTCGGAATTCGGCCTCGAGATCGATGTGACGACACCGGTCGCCCGGCTGACCCCGGGGCAACGGGCAGTCGTGGCGCTGGCTCGGGCGGTTCGGCACGTCGGCGACGACAACGGCATCCTGGTTCTCGACGAGCCCACCGCCAGCCTTGACCGCGACGGCGTTGATCTGCTGATGGGCGCTGTGATGAGGCTGCGGTCGCGGGGCGCGGCGATTCTCTTTGTCGGACACAACATTCAGGAGGCGCTGCAGCTGTGCGATGACATCACGATCCTGCGGGATGGGGTCGTCGTGGCCGACATGCTGTCGGTCGACACGGACGAAGCCACGGTGATCAGGACGATTGTCGGCCGGGACATCGGTGATGTGTATCCGGACGCGCACGCGCGGCCGCTATCCGACGTCGTCGTCGAGGTCACGGGACTCTCCGGCCGCGTCGTGAAGGAGCTCGATCTGACGATCCACCGCGGCGAGATCGTAGGCCTCACCGGGCTGGCCGGTATGGGACACAACGAGGTCCCCGAGCTCCTCTTCGGCCACCACCAGCCGCACACCGGAACAGTGCTGCTCGACGGCGCGCCGCTGCCGCCGGATCCGCGTGATTGCCTGCGGGAAGGGGTCGTGCTGATCTCGGGTGACCGGAAGCGGGTCGGCGCCCATCCCGGTGCCAGCGTGGAGACGAACGTGAGCCTGCCGGTCCTGCACCGGTACTTCCACAGGGGGGCCCTGCGGCATCGGTCCATGAGAGTCGATGTGGCACGGATGCTTGCCGAGTTCGACGTCCGGCCGCCCGTGCCGACGGCTCCGATGGGTCAGCTGAGCGGGGGAAACCAGCAGAAGGCGATCGTCGGAAAATGGCTCTCGATGTACGGGTCGGCTCGGGTGCTGTTGCTGACGGAGCCGGTCCAGGGCGTCGACGTGGCTGCAAGGCAGGCGATCTTTCGCTACATCCGGGAAGCCGCCGACCGTGGACTTGCCGTGCTGTACGTCAGCAGCGAGCACGAGGACCTGGCGCACTTGTGCGACCGGGTCCTGGTGGTGCGTGAGGGCAGGCTGCAGAACGAGCTACACGGAGCCGCGCTCACGGCACACCAGCTGACGGCAGCCTGCCTGCGCGCTGCATGACATGCGCCCACAGCGTGACCTGCGGGATCGAACCACCGGCCGAGCATCACCGATCCCAGGACACCTGTCCCTACCGACAGCGGCCCGCAATATGGAATCTGAACACCACATCTGACAAGTGCAGGGAGCGTGGGATGTACCGAGTCTCGGTTGACGTCGGCGGCACCTTCACCGACGTGGTGGTGGCCGATTCCGAGGGACGACTGACGTTGGGTAAGGCACTGACCACGCCGAGCCGGAGTTACCAGGGGATCCGTGGCGGCATCGAGAACGCAGCCGAGCAACTGGGCATCGATGCCGATGCACTGATCAGCGAGTGCGGGGTACTCATCTACGGCACCACCAGGAGCACCAACGCCATCGTCGAGGGCACGCAGGCGAAGACTGCTTTCCTGACGACACAGGGATTTCCGAACATCCTGCACTACCGCCAGGGTGGGAAAGAGCGGCCGTTCGACCTCAGCCGCGGCGACATGCCGCCGTATGTGCCCGGCAAGTACACCTTCGAGATCCCCGAGCGCATCAACGCCGAGGGCGGCGTGGAACTGCCCTTGGACGAGCGGGCGGTACGCGAGGTGGTCGCCAAGTTGCGGGACCTGTCCATCGAGGCCGTCGCGCTGTGCTTCCTGTGGTCGACGGTCAACGACGCACACGAGGTGCGGGTCGGCCAGATCATCGAGGAGATGCTGCCGGGCGTGCCGCTGACCCTGTCGAGCGCCCTGAATCCGGTGATCCGCGAATATCCCCGTGCCTCGGCGACCTGTATCGACGCCTCGCTCAAACCGTTGATGCAGCAGCATCTTCGGGACCTGCGGGAGGATCTGGCCGGCGCGGGATTCGCCGGTGAACTCCTGGTCAGCGCCTCCTCAGGCGGTGTCATGACGGTGGGCGACATCATCGCCAAACCGGTGTACACCGTGAAGTCCGGTCCGGCGATGGCGCCGCTGGCGGGCCTGCACTACGCGACGTCCGAGGGCCAAGGCAACGACGTCATCGTGTGCGACACCGGTGGGACCACGTTCGACGTGTCGCTCGTCCGCGATGGTATGGCCCGCTTCACGCGGGAGACGTGGTTGATGGGCAAGTGGGTCGGCCACAACCTCGGTATGTCGACGGTGGACGTCCGCAGCATCGGCGCCGGCGGCGGCTCGATCGCCTGGGTCGACGCCGGCGGGCTGCTGCACGTGGGCCCGGAGAGCGCCGGCTCGGACCCGGGTCCGGCCTGTTACGGGCGCGGAGGCGACCGGCCGACGGTCACCGACGCGGCGGTGGTGCTGGGCTACATCGACCCCGATCACTTCCTCGGCGGCCGCATGCAGCTCGATGTCGGCGCTGCGGTGAAGGCTGTCAGAACGGTGGCCGACCAGCTCGGGCTGGGCGTCGACGAGACGGCATTCGGCATCATCAGCATCGCCAACGAAGAGATGATCAAGGCGATTCGCGACGTCACGGTGAACGAGGGCATCAATCCGCGGGAAAGTGTGATCGTTGCCGGCGGCGGCGCCGCGGGCCTCAACGTCGGGCCGATCGCCGCATCACTGGGCTGCGAGCGGGTGGTGATCCCGCGAACCGCCGGCGGGCTGAGTGCCTGCGGCGCACAGTTTTCCGACATCGTCATGGACATCACGGCCAGCATGTTCACCCGCACCGCACACTTTGACATCGACGGTGTGAACCAGGTCATCGACGATCTCGAGCATCGGCTGGAGCCGTACATCGAGCAGTTGGCCGCGCAGGGCATCGTCGGCCATCGGCTGGCCCTGTCGGTCGAGGCACGTTACTCGGGGCAGCAGTGGGAAATCGCCGTCGACCTACCGTTCGCGCGATTCGACACGGCCGCCAGGGTTGACGAGCTCGTCGACCACTTCCACCGCACGCATGAGCGTCAGTACGCGGTCCGCGACGACGGCGCCGTCGTGGAGTGCATCAACTGGAAGATGCGCCTGACGATCGACCTTCAGCGCCCGGCGACGATGAAGCCGCTCGAGTCGGTGGACGTTGCTCCCGTTCCTGCGCGCTCCGGGCAGTCGTATTTCGGCGGCGGTGCCCGCGTCGATACACCCGTTTTCGAGGGCGGCAGCCTGCTGGCCGGCCAGCGGATCGACGGACCAGCGGTGATCGAGGAGCCGACGACGACGATCGTTGTCTATCCGGGGATGAGCGCCGAGGTGTCCACCGGCATGAACTACCTCCTCACTACACGATGACCAGCCGATGGCCCGCTGACCGAACGCCCCCCTCGCCGACAGGAGCCCCGCATGACCAGCACCCTTGATCACCAGCAGAGCGGCCGGGCGCTCGACGCAATTGAACTCGCCGTCATGGCGAACCGGATGGAGGCGATCGTCCGGGAGATGACGAACACCGTCGTGCTGACCGCCCGGTCGTCTGTCATCGGTCTGGCGCGCGACATGTCATGCTCCGTGGTCACTCCCGACTGCGAGCTGGTGGCCGCCGCCGAGGGACTGCCCATCCACATCTACGCCTCGACGCTGCAGGCGCGGTCCATGCACCTACGTCATCCCGACTTCCGCGAGGGCGATGCGTTCCTGCACAACGACCCGTACGACGGCGGCACCCACCCGGCCGACCACGCGGTGATCGTCCCGGTTTTCCACCAGGGCAAGCATGTGATGACCGTGGTGGTCACCTGCCACCAGGCCGACATCGGAAACGCCCTGCCGACGACGTACATGGCCGCTGCACACGACGTGTACTCCGAAGGCGCGCTGATCTTCCCCTGCGTGCGAGTGCAGAGCGATTACACCGAGAACCGCGACATCATCAACATGTGCATGCGCCGGATCCGGGTGCCGGAGACCTGGTACGGCGACCACCTGGCCGCGGTGGGGGCGGCCCGGGTGTGTGAGTGCAGGCTGCACGAATACTTCGAGCAGTACGGCCCGGACCGGGTCACCGAATTCGTTGCGCAGTGGTTCGACTATTCCGAGCGCGTCACCCGGGAAGCGATCCGCAGGGAGTACGAGAGCGGATCGGTGACAGTGCAGGCGGTGCACGATCCTGTTGGCGACATCCTGCCCGACGGGATCACGGTGCAGGCGACCTATACCATCGATGCCGCGGCAGGGTCGATCTCGGTGGATCAGACAGACAATCCCGACTGTCTCGACGCAGGAATGAATCTCACCGAGGCAACGGCGACAATGGGCACCGTGCAGGGGATTCTGAACTGCCTGACGGACGTCCCGCTGAATTCGGGGACACTGCGGTGCGTCACCGTCGAGCTGCGCGAGAACTGTTGTGTCGGCATCCCGAGGCATCCGCACAGCGCCTCCTGCGCAACGGCGCCCACGGTGGACCTCCTGGTGAACATGGCCCAATTTGCCTTCGCGCAATTGGGTGCGGGAATGGCCGAAGGGAACTGGTCGAATTCTGCCGGCGCCGGGGTCGTCTCGGGTACGGACCCCCGGCACGGCAATCGTCCCTTTGTGGAACAGATCTTCCTCATGGGTGGTGGCGGGCCGGGCACCCCCGCCAGCGACGGGATGGTCTATTACCTGATCCCGCCCGGCGCTGGGCTGCTGTACCGGGACAGCGTGGAGATCGACGAACAGCGCATGCCGTTCCTGGTCCGCTCGATGCGCGTACTGCCCGACAGCGCCGGGCCGGGCCGGTTCCGGGGAGGCCCGGCCACCGAGCTGGTCTACGGGCCGCGGGTGAACCGGATGACCGTCATCAACATCACCAACGGGCAGCATCAGGTGCCACGCGGAGTCCACGGCGGCCACGGGAGCAAAGTCGGAGCGAACATCGTCGAACGTCCGGGTGCGGAACCGGCACACCAACCCGCTTTCATGCAGGTGCGGCTCGATCCCGGTGATGTCATTCGCGCCATCGATCAGGGAGGTGGCGGATACGGGAATCCTCTCGAGCGTGACCCGGAACGGGTCAGGCGTGACGTCGAGGAGCGCTTTGTCACCCCCGAGCACGCGCTGGACGCGTACGGCGTGGTGCTGACCGGAACGGTGGACAGTGATGACCTGCGAGTGGACGCAGCGGCGACGAGGGCGACCCGCGCCGGCCGGCTCGACGCATCGTCGGCGTGATGGCGGCCGGGCGGCGTGAAGTGTGGTGCAACGACGTCAAAGGTCGGACGCCGACCCGAATCTCACCTGACTGCCATATCCGCGTGTGCTGGGCCGGCCGACGGCCGGAGCTGGCGCTCGGAGTACCGGGTCATCAGCACCGCCGCCTCGACCCTGTTGTGCACCCCGAGCCTGGCGAGCAGCTGTGAAACCAGGTTGCGCACCGTCTTCTCCGCCAGGAACATGCGGGCGCCGATCTCCCCGTTGGTCAGTCCCTCCGCGAGATGTCCGAGCAGTTCGAAATCCCGCTCAGTCAGCTTGGGCAGCTCTCGCCATGCCTTGGCCTCACCCTGGACGCGGGTGGCCAGTTGCGCCAGGTCCGGCTCGACGGTCGATGAACCCGATGCCGCCAGGACGCAGGCATCAAGATCGCGTACCGTGACGGCGTCGACCGCCAGGTCGTGGTCCAAGGGCCGCTCACCACGGGTGTTGCCGACGAAGACCACACCGACGGGCTGGCCTCTCAGCATCAGCGGTGCGATTGCAGCCGGCCCGAGGGCCACCCGCGCGGCGACCTCGGTTGCCCGGCGATCCGTCGCGGCGTCGTCGACCAGCAACTGTCGTGCGGTGCGAGAGACCGTGCCCGACAGCGAATGTCCCTCCGGGAAGACCAGGCCGGTCAGCGTTTGACGATGCCTGCCGACTGCCACCCGCAGGATCATCGTGTTGCCGGTGTCGCTGGGTGTCGCCACGGCGCACATATCGGCGTGGCTGATGTCCAGGGCGCGGCGCGCCACCGCATCGAGAACCTTGTCCAGCACGGACCTTGCCGAAAGCACACCCAGCATGAGGTCGGCCGTCGCGTCGATCGCGGCCATCCACTGTTCCCATCGACGGTGGGTGTCACGTTGGGCAATCCCGCTGACGGCCACTTTCGCCACCGTGACGAGGGTGTCGAGGACGGTCGCATCAACCGCGGAGAATGACGGCCCATCGGGCCGCCCGAAGAGGATCACCGTCAGCTGGCCGTCGCTGGCGTTACGGCCTACCGCTCGCATCATGGTGGACGGGCGCCATCCACCTGGCAGCGACCGCAGTATCGGGTGGTCGGCCTCGAAGCGCTGCACGCCTGGCTTTGCGCCGTACCCGTCGAGCAGCCTGTTGAGTTGCTCGGCGGTTTTGGGCGTCACCCCCTCGGTGGTCCAGGCGCCGGTGAAGCCGTCGCTCGATCGGCACTGGACGGCGGCGCCGGCTGAGTTGGTCAACCGGATCGCGGCCTGGAGCAGGCTGTCCGCGACTTCCTGCTCGCTCGTGCCCGAGACGATGTGGCCGAAGACGCTGAAATCATCAGCGCCTATCACCACGGCACCCAGTGGGACTCTTGGTTCGACAGGGGATTCGGACGTCATGTCACTGTATAACCGGGTCGGCAGCGCCAGGCAATGGAATCTCGAAGGCTGCCCACGAGTCTTCTCCCTCGTCGTAACGGTCCTGGACGCGTCGGATCCGGGCCAAGGTATCCGGGCGCATGGTCGAGTTGAAGATGTAACCCTCCAGACGCAAGGCATCCTCCGCGCCCAGATCCCAGGTCTGCAGGATTCCTCTCTTGCAGGCCGCGACAGCGCGCGGTGGCATCTTCGCGATGCGGCCGGCAATTCTCAGCGCCTGCGCGACGGCCTGCTCGGGTGTGTCGGACAGCCACTGCACCACGCCCAGACGATGCAGTTCCTGACCGGTCAGCGGCTCGCCGGACAGCAGCATCCGCATCGCTGTCGACTGCCCGGCCAGCCTGGCCAGGCGCACGGTGCCGCCGCCTCCCGGAATCACCCCGAGCGCCACCTCGATCTGTGCATAGGTGCTGTCTGCCGTCGCAACCCGCATGTTGCAGGCCCAGGAGATCTCCGCACCGCCGCCCCATGCCTGGCCGTGATTGACGGCGATCGAGACCATCGGCCCCCGCTCGAGTTCGTGGGTCACCCGCCGCCACAGGAGCGGGTCGTGAACGAGGTCCTTCGGGCGTTCGTAGGCGTCGAGCACATCGGGCAGGTAGGCGTGGGCCATGAAGTAGCCCGGCACATCGGAGGTCAGCACGACCGCCCTGCAGCCGGCGCTGCGCAGCGTTGACAGCGCCTCGGCCAGGTCGGCCAGCAACGCGTAGCTGCCGAAGTTCCGCGGCGGGTCGTGCAGCTCGATGACGCCGACACCGTCGACCGGTTGAGCCGTGTTCACCAACGACATGCCGGCCTCCTCGTTGCTGCCATGAGCAGAGGCTAGGGAAGCAGGCGGGCACGCAAAAGGGACACGTGTCCCTTGTGAAGCGCTGATGTCGACCGGAAACTCGACCTCGCCCGGCAGGTGGCACGTGCGATGCGCAGGTGAGCACGGCAGGGCCTACAGAGACGCACTGGGAGGCGCATATGCACAGCGGACCCACGGACCCGCGCATTCCTGCGGCCGACAGGGTCGTGCACCGCTACATCCTCGAGCGGCATGCCGAGGAGCGTCCCACCGCCCCGTTTCTGGTCTTTCTCGACGGCACCACCTGGACCTATGCGCAGGCCCGTCTGATCGCGGAAGCCGCCGGAGCTGCCCTTCACGCCTTCGGGGTGCGTCAGTACGAGCACGTCGCGACCTTCCTGCCGAACGGAGTCGACGCACTGCGGGTGTGGTGGGGGCTCAACCACCTCGGTGCCGTTTACGCACCGGTCAATCCCGCGTATCGCGGACAGATGCTCGCGCATGTCATCAACGAGTCCGACGCGCGCCTGCTGGTCGTCCACGCCGGCCTGCTCGAAAGGCTGCGCGGACTGCCGTTGGAGAGCGTCACCACCTTGGTGGTCGTCGGTGGCGAAACAGACGCAGCGGCTCAGGATCTCGACGGGTTCGACATCCGCGACGGAGGTGCGCTGCAACAGCCGGGATCCCCTGTCGAACTGGCGACGCCCATTGCGCCTTGGGATACGCAGGCGATCTGGTACACCAGCGGGACGACCGGCGCGGCCAAGGCCGTGCTCTCGTCGTACCAGCATGCGTACTCGATGTTCGGCCCGGAGACGTTCCCGTTCATCGGTTCGGACGACCGCTACATGATCAATCTCCCGGTCTTCCACATGGGTGGAGCGGGACTGATGAATTCCATGCTGCTGCGCGGGGGATCCGCGTCGTTCGTCGAGAGCTTCAGTGCCTCACAGTTCCTCGATCAGGTGCGCAGCACAAGGTCGACGACCGTCTTCCTGCTCGGTGTCATGGGCGCATTTCTCGAGGCCCAACCCGCGCAGCCATCCGATACCGACAACCCACTTTCCAAGGTGTTCATCATCCCGATGCCCAACGACCCGCACGCCTTTGCGCGGCGGTTCGGCGTGGATGTCTATTCGATCTACAACATGACCGAGATCTGCTCGCCGATCATTTCCACGGCCAACGCCCAGCCCACCGGCACGTGTGGGCGGGTGCGCGCCGGAGTGGAGGTGCGACTGGTGGACGGCAACGACTGCGAGGTGCCGATCGGCGAGGTCGGCGAGTTCATCGTCCGGTCGGACGTGCCCTGGTCGATGAACCATGGGTACTACAAACGTCCCGAGGCAACGGCGAGAGCCTGGCGAAACGGCTGGTTCCACACAGGAGATGCAGGCCGTCAGGATGCCGACGGCAACTTCTTCTTCGTGGATCGGATCAAGGACGCAATCCGGCGGCGCGGCGAATTCGTCTCGTCCCTGGAACTCGAGGTCGAATTGTGCGCACATCCCGGGGTGGCGACCGCCGCCGTCATCGGTGTTCCCAGCGAGATCGCCGAGGAGGAGATCATGGCGGTGATCGTGCCCGCCGACTCGTCGGGGACGGACCCTGAGGCGCTGGTGCATTTCCTCGCCGAGCGCACGGCTCATTTCATGATTCCCCGTTACTTCCGTTTCGTCGACTCCCTGCCGATGACACCGACCGAGAAGATCCGCAAGACCGTACTGCGGGACGAGGGCATCAGCACCGACACCTGGGACCGGCACACCGCCGGCCTGATCATCAGCCGTGGCCGGCTCACGCGTGTGGTGGGTGCGGTCGACGTGGTCAATCAATGAGGAAGCGCATGAACCGTCTGTACGTGGTCGGTGCGGCGATGAGCCCCTTCGGTCGTTTCACCGACATGGGACTGGCCGCCATTGCCGGAAACGTCGTGAAACAGGCGCTGGCTGGAGCCGGGATTTCTCCGTCGGCAGTCGACGCGGTTTTTGTCGCCAACGCGGTCGGGGCCACCGTGCTGGGTCAGGAGATGGTGGCCGGGCAGGCCGCCCTCCGGGGCACGGGGCTCGCCGGTGTTCCTGTCTTCAACGTCGAGAATGCCTGTGCCTCAGGTCAATCCGCGGTGCATCTCGCCGCCGCGTACGTACGCGCCGGGCTTGCCGAAACCGTGCTGGCATTGGGCGTCGAGCGGATGACCCACGTCGACAAGACCCGGCCGATGAGAGCGCTGGCCGGTGCCGTCGATGTCGAGGAACTCGGGCCGCCTGAGGACAAGCCGCCCGGCCATTCCTTCTTCATGGACCTGTACGCGGAGAGGGCCAGGGCGGCCCTGGATCGTGGGTTGACCGTGGAGGATTTCGCACGCGTCGTCGTCAAGAATCAGGCCAACGGTCTGCTCAATCCCCGAGCGCAATTCGGCCGTGACCTCAGCATCGAAGATGTGTTACAGGCCAGGGAGATCGTGGCGCCGTTGACCTTGCTGATGTGCTCGCCGATCTCCGATGGCGCCGCCTGTGTCGTCATCACGAACCGCCGGCCGACCGCCGATGCCGCGCCCCCCGTCGAACTCCTCGCGACGGCTGTGAAAAGTGGGCGCGACGGATCCGGCTTGACGTCGGCGACGGTGCGCGCCGTAGCGGCAGCCTACGAGGAGGCGGGTGTCGGTCCCGAGGACCTGAGCCTGGTCGAACTCCACGATGCGACGGCACCTGCAGAGATCGACCTCTACCAGGACCTACAGCTGTGTGGGCCGGGCGAGGCGGCCGCGCTGCTGAAATCCGGCGGGACCCGAATCGACGGAACCGTGCCGGTGAATGCCAGCGGAGGACTGCTGGCGAAGGGTCATCCGGTCGGGGCGACCGGCATCGCGCAGATCGTGGAGCTGTCCGAGCAACTCACCGGCCGTTCCGGCCCGCGCCAGGTCGCGGGCGCGCGGATCGGGCTGGCACACAATGCAGGCGGATGGATCGGCGACGACAACGCTGTCGCTTCCGTGGCGATTCTCGGCAGTGTTCGATGACGGGCGCGCGGGGCAGCGTGGCGACTGACGGTCGGAATGAGGCAGCCGTCGACGAGGAATCGGCACGAGACCTGTATCGGTGCATGTTGCGCATCCGGCGGTTCGAGGAGCGGGCACGGGACCTCTTCCGGCAGGGCGAAATCCCGGGATTCATCCATCTGTCCCTCGGCCAGGAGGCGATCGCCGCCGGTGTCGTCTCACAACTTCGGCCTACCGATCAGATCACCGCCACCCACCGGGGACACGGCCACGTGATCGCCAAGGGCACGCCGCTGGGCCCGATGATGGCCGAACTGATGGCCCGGCGCGACGGAACCTGCCACGGCAAGGGAGGTTCGATGCACATCTTCAGTCGGGAACACGGAGTTCTGGGTGCGAACGCGATCCTCGGAGCCGGACAGCCCATCGCGGTCGGGGCGGCCATGTCCGGACGGCTGCGCGGCACCGACGACGTTGCGGCGACCTTTTTCGGTGAGGGCGCGTCTGCACAGGGAGCCGTGCACGAGGCCATGAACCTCGCCGCGGTATGGCGCGCACCGGTCCTCTTTGTCGCCGAGATCAACGGATATGCCGAGCTCACCCCCTACAGCACGCATGTCCCGGTGCCCTCACTGGCGGCAAGGGCCGCTGGATATGGCATGACCGCCGAGGCCGTGGACGGCACCGATGTGGAGGCGGTGCACGAGGCCGCGCAGGTGGCCGTCGCACGGATGCGGGCCGGTGGCGGGCCCGAGCTTCTCGAACTTCGGCTGCTGCGATGGGGCGGGCACTTCGAGGGCGATCAGCAGCGATATCGAGACGCCGACGACATGGCGGATGCTCTGGCCGCGGACCCGGTCGCCCGCCACCGGATGGTGCTGCTCGCCAGGTCCGCTGCCGGCGAGGAGTGGTTTACCACGCAGGATCTCGAGATCGAGCAGGAACTCTCGGAGGCCGTCGCCTTCGCCCGCGCCTCACCGTCACCTTCTCCCGGGTCTCTCACCCACGACGTCTACGCGGGGTCCACCGATGGCTGACATCAAATACTTCGCGGCCATCGGTGAGGCGCTGAGCCGGGAGATGGCCCGCGACGCTTCTGTCGTCCTGATGGGGGAGGACGTCGGCGCACCGTCCGGCATTTTCGCCCAGTATCGCGGCATCGCGGCCACATTTGGCGCCGGGCGGGTATTCGACACTCCCGCAGGTGAATTGGGATTCATGGGCGCTGCGGTAGGAATGGCGATGACGGGGTTCCGGCCCGTCGTGGAGATATCGTTTGCGGACTTCTTCGCCGTCTGCTTTGACCAGGTGGTGAATCAGGCGGCGAAGATCCGTTACATGTCCGGTGGGCAGGTCGGGATCCCGCTGACCGTCTTCTGTTTCGGGGGCGGTGGCCTATCTGCCGGTCCGCAGCACTCGGCGCTCTACGACTCCATCATGTCGGGAATCCCCGGCATCCGGGTGGTGGCACCGGCAACGCCGAGGGACGTGCTCGGCCTGATTCCCACAGCCATTCGGGACGAGGACCCGACGATTGTCATCCTGCACAAGGGACTGCTTCAGCTGCGTGAACCGCTTCCTGAGCAAACGGAGCCGATACCGTTCGGCCTTCCGGAAAAGCTGTCCACAGGGGATGCTGCGACGCTCATTTCATGGTCCGCCACAGCGGGCGTGGTCGCCGACGCGGCGAGGGCACTGGCGGATCAGGGCACACCCGTCGACGCGTTCGACCTTCGCTCGCTACAGCCGGTCGGGTATCCGCCCCTCGAGGAATCCGTACGCCGGACCGGGAGGTGTCTCATCGTCCACGAGGGGCCGGTGATCGGCGGACTCGGCGGCGAGATCGCCGCGGAGATCCAGGCCCGATGCTTCGATCACCTCGACGCCCCCGTCACGCGCCTGGGCGCGCCCTTCACCCCGGTTCCTTTCGCGCCCGTACTGGAGCGCTACCACCGCCCGGACAAGGAACTGATCATCCAGGCTGTGAAGGAACTGCTGGTATGAGCCGCGAATTGCTCGTCGAGGTGGACGGACCGGTGGGCACCGTTGTGTTCAACCGAGCAGAGCAGCGGAATGCCTTTACCCAGCGAATGCTGGTGGACCTGCGCCGGGAGTTGCTCGATCTCCAGGCGAACCCGGCTGTGCGGGTGGTCGTGTTGCGCGGCGCCGGAGGTGTGTTCTCTTCGGGGGCCGACCTTACGGCTCTTCGAGCGAGTACAGCTCAGGAGGTGCGCCGCAGTAATCGTGACTGGATCGACCTCTTCGCGACCATCGAAAGGCTCGACCTCCCGGTGGTCGCATCCGTCGAGGGATACGCGGTCGCCGGCGGAACGGAGCTGACCCTTTCCTGTGACCTTGTCGTTGCGGCCGATACAGCCCGATTCGGGCTCTCCGAGATGCGCGTGGGCGTCATCCCGGGGGCGGGGGCTTGTGTCCGGCTCACTCGATGGGTCGGGCGTGCCGCCGCGAAAGAGCTGCTTTTCACCGGCGATCCGGTGAGCGCTGAGCGGGCGTACCAGATGGGACTGGTGAACCGCGTCGTGCCGGGGCCGGATCTCCTGGCCGTGACCCGAGATCTGGCGATACGGCTGGCTTCTCGGAGCAGTGCGGCCGTGTCCGCTGCGAAGCGGGCGGTCAACATCGGCTCCGAGATGGACCTGGACCGGGGAATCGAGTACGTCCTGGCCGAGTTCGCAACCCTGTTCGGCGGCGTCGACCAGCGGGAGGGGATGGCCGCGTTCCTGGAAAAGCGACGGCCGGTCTTCGCAACCAGATCGCGCCGGGAGTAGACGTGGACGTCATTCTGCCCAAGTTGGGTCTCACCATGACGGAGGCGGAAGTCGGTGAGTGGCACTGCAGGGTCGGGGACGTCGTTGCCACGGGTGACGTCCTGGTGGACATCCAGATGGACAAGGCGGATGTCCAAGTAGAGGCTCCGTCCTCCGGCACTGTCTCGGCGATCCTGGCGGACACCGGCGACGTAGTCACGTTGGGCACGGTCATCGCCGTCATCGACGATCAGAGTGGCGAACGCGACGGCAGTCAGGCTCCGGTCGACCGACCCCACATCGACATCAACGAGACTTCGTCGTCACCCCCCGGCGCGGTGGCGGCGCCCACCGCCCCGCTGACGTCTGACGTTTCGGTCACGAATCGAACGACCGATACAAGAGTGTTTTCCTCCCCCCGCGCCCGGACGTTGGCTCGGGAGCGCAACATCGACCTCCTGACCCTGACCGGTAGCGGGCCGGGTGGACGGATCGTCAGCCGCGACGTCGAAACCGCGGCCAACAGTGTTGTCTCGCCGCGGCCGGAGTCGACGGGTTCGTCGGAACCGTCAGCGGCCGCCCTGCCATCGCCAACGTCGTCGTACAGGCAACAGTCCAGGGCGTCGCGCCACATCGTGCTTTCTCCCGCTGCAATGGAGTTGCCTTCCGGGCAGTGGCTCGCCCTGTGGACGACGGCAGCGACGGCGGCGGTCCGCGTGTCGGGTGTGGTGCAGGCTTCGCCGGGAGCGCTCCTGCTGTCCATTATTTCCGGACGCGAACTCCAGCGACGAACCGTCGTGGCTGCAATCGACGACCTCAATGTCGAGGGGGTGGCGCGCCGGTTGTCGGAGCCGGCCGACCGCACCGCCGCCGACGCACACGACCCGTCGTCGACTCCTGACCTGCTTGTGGTCGACCTTCGGGACAGCGAATTCGAGGAACTCGAGCTCGGCGGCGACGAGGCCGCAGTGACGGTCGTGGTCGGGTGCCCCGGTGACCGTACTCGTTGGCGCCATGGCGATTTAGGGTGCGTTCTCCTAACCGAGCGGGCCGTCAAGGTCCAGGTGATCATTGACGCGTCACTCGGTGCGATCGCCTTGGCGCGATGCCTTCATCTGTTGAGTCACTCAGTGGAATCGGCCCTGAAGGTGCTTCTTGCCTGCGCCGACTGAGAGGTGGCACGCGGTGCGGGTGGCAGGGGAACTGCGGCGGTGTTCGTAGGCTGTTGCCATGCCGGTCGCCGTTCGCGTCATTCCCTGCCTCGACGTGTCCGAGGGCCGGGTGGTCAAGGGCGTCAACTTCGTCGGCCTGGTGGACGCCGGTGACCCGGTGGAACTCGCCCGGCGCTACGACGCCGAAGGCGCCGACGAGCTGACGTTCCTGGACATCACCGCCACCAGCGACAACCGCAGCAGCGCCTACGAGATGATCCGCCGCACCGCCGAGCAGGTGTTCATCCCGCTGACGGTCGGTGGCGGTGTCCGGACCCTCCAGGACATCGACGCCCTGCTCCGCGCCGGGGCGGACAAGGTCTCCATCAACTCCGCGGCGGTTGCCCGGCCCGAGTTCCTGTCCGAGGCCGCCAACCGGTACGGCTCGCAGTGTGTGGTGATCGCGATCGACGCCCGGCGGGTGACCGGCGAGTCGGCGGCGGACTGCCCGTCCGGCTTCGAGGTGACCACCCACGGCGGCCGCCGCGGCACCGGCATCGACGCGATCCGCTGGGCCGAGCGCGCCGAGGCGTCCGGTGCCGGGGAGATCCTGCTGACATCGATGGACGCCGACGGCACCAAGGACGGTTTCGACACCGAGATGCTGCGGCTGATCCGCGCGACCGTCGGCGTGCCGCTGATCGCGTCCGGCGGCGCCGGGTCGCTGGATCACTTCCCGGAGGCGATCGCCGCCGGTGCGGACGCCGTGCTCGCCGCGTCGGTGTTCCACTTCGGCGAGCTGCGGATCGACGCCGTCAAGCGGCAACTCGCGGCCGCCGGGTACCCCGTGCGGGAGTCCCTGCAGGCGGTGGACCGGTGACGCCGGACCCGACCCAGCCGGGCAGGGGAACCGGTGCGGCCACCGATCCGGCGGACGGCCTGCGGTTCACCGACGCCGGACTGGTGTGCGCGGTGGTGCAGCAGTACGACACCCGGGAGGTGCTGATGGTGGCCTGGATGGACGCCGAGGCCCTCCGCCGGACACTGAGAACCGGTGCGGCGACGTACTACTCGCGTTCCCGCCGGGAGTACTGGGTGAAGGGCGCGACGTCCGGCAACACCCAGCGGGTGGTCGAGGTACGCCGGGACTGCGACGGCGACACCCTGCTCGTGCTGGTGGACCAGACCGGCGTCGCCTGCCACACCGGGACGCGCACCTGCTTCGACGACGGTCTCATCGGGTTCCCGACGAGCGTCGGTAGTGATAGCGGTGATGCGCGCTGAACCCGAGCCGGGCGTAGAGGCCCAGCGCCGCTTCATTGTCGGCGGCGACCTGCAGGTAGCAGTTACGCGCACCCCGGTCGGCGGCCCAGCGCAGGAGCTCGCCCATCAGATGCCTCCCGGCGCCGGAGCGGAGCCGGGCCGGGTCGACGGTCAGCGCGGTGACACCGAGCCAGCCGTCGGTGACGACGCCGCGCGCCACGGCGACCACGTCGCCGTCGGCCTCGAGGGAGGCGAACACCACGGGGTCGGCGTTCCGCAGGATCCGGCCGGCGGACGGCGGCAGCGGCCGGCCCCGGTAGGTGTAGCGCGCAAGCCACGCCGACGACGGCTCCGCCGCGAACGTCGCGGCGGGCCAACCGTCGAGCCGAGGGCACCGTCCGGCGGCGTCCGCGACGGTCGCGACGAGCACCATCGTCGGGTTGAACGGCTCCCACCCGTGGTCGTCGAGAAACCCTTCCAGCAGCGCGGTCTCGTCGCAGCGCGGCACCTGGAACAGCGCCGGCAGCCGGTGCCCGTCGTAGAACTTCCTCACCTCCCGCAGCGCCGACGTCAGCCCGATGCCGGGGGAGCCGAGCGGCAGCACGGAGTTCGCTCGGCCGGTGAACCCGTCACCGGCCCGCATCAGCCACTGCCCGGCCCGCGCCGTGTCGATGGCCCGCCAGCCGTCAGCGGCGATGCGCTCGAGATCGAGGACGTCGATCCGACCGATATCGCCATCGGCAGGCGGCGTCACCTCTCGGGCCCGCAGGCGCCGAGCCGCTCGGCCATCTCACGCACCAGGTGATGCGGCATCGCGAGGTTCAGCCGCAGGAAGCCGGGCGTGCCGCAGTATTCGCCGTCGACCCCGCGGACGCTCGCCCGCTGTTGGACATCGGCCGGGGCGCAGCCGGTGTCCCGCAGATCGAGCCAGCCCAGATAGGTGCCCTCCAGCGGGAAGAACCGGGCGGACGGCAGCGATCGCGCCAGCTCCTCGGCGAACAGGTCACGGCCGGCGCGCAGATAATCGACGACCGCTTCGATGTGCTCACCGCCCTCGGTATAGGCAGCGACGGTGGCCACGGCCCCGAGCGGTGTTGCGCCGTGCCACTCGACCGGATCGATCCGCTCCCAGCGGTCGCGGGTGCCATCGGGCAGGATCAGCTGCGCACAGCCGAGCCCGGCGATGTTCCAGCCCTTGGACGCCGACGTGCCGGTGATGGTGTGCGCCGCGGTCTCGGCCGTCAGCGATGCGTACGGCCGGAACCGGTGGCCGGGATACACCAGCGGGGCGTGGATCTCGTCGGCGAACACGGTGGCACCGGTCTCGGTGACGACGTCGGCGACCGCCAGCAGTTCCGGTTCGCTGAACACCCGGCCGGTGGGGTTGTGCGGGTTGGTCAGCAGCAGCAGCGCACCGGGCCGGAGCGCTGCGCGGATGCCGTCGAGGTCCAGCTCCCAGCGGTCCCCGTCCAATCGCATCGGCACGGTGATCAGCTCCCGCCCGCACAGCTCCGGGACCGCGAGGAACGGCATGTAAGCCGGCGTCGGGAGGACGACGGGCGCGGCGCGGCCGCTGAGGTGGTTCAGCACGATCCGGGCCGCGGCCACCACCGACGCCACCGGGTGCACCGCTTCGGGGTCGACCCGCCACCCGTAGCCCGCCATCAGCGCCGCCGTGGCTCCGCCGACCGCCGCGCCCAGATGGAGGGGCAGGTAACCGGTCAGCTGCTGGTCGGTCGCCGCATGCAGAGCAGTGGTGATCGCGGGGGCGAGCGGGAGGTCCATCTCGGCGACCCAGGCGCCCAGCACGCCATCGTCGGTGCCCGACCACTTCAGCCCGCCCCGTCGCCGCAGGTCCGCCTCGGTCTGCCGATCGGTCCACGCGGCGACGTGCGCCCGGGCGCGCGCGGCGGCCGCCATCGCGGTCTCGGCCGGGTCCGGCGTGTCTGGCAGGGCGGTCACCGGGTCACCGTACGACCGGCACAATGGCCGCCATGTCCGTGCCCCCTCCTCCGCAGCCGCGCGGCCCCCAGCGTGCCCTCGGAGTGGTCACCCCGACCCGGGAGGAGTTCCGCGAACTGGCCAGGGACCGGCGGGTCATCCCGGTCACCGTGCGGTTGCTGGCCGACGCGATCACCCCCGTCGGCCTGTACGCGACGCTGGCCGGCGACCGTCCGGGGACGTTCCTGCTGGAGTCGGCGGAGAACGGGCACTCCTGGTCGCGCTGGTCGTTCGTCGGGGTGGCCGCACCGGCCGCGCTGACCGAGCAGGACGGCGAGGCGCACTGGCTGGGCGAGCCGCCGGTGGGGCTGCCGACCGGCGGCGACCCGCTGCGCGCGCTGGCCGACACCTTGCACCTGCTGCACACCGAACCGCTGGCCGGGCTGCCCCCGCTGACCGGGGGCATGGTCGGCTACCTCGGGTACGACGTCGTCCGCCGGCTGGAGCGGATCGGGGACCGGGACGGCGGGGGAGCGGTCGACGAGCTGGGCGTACCGGAACTGGTGATGCTGCTGGCCACCGATCTGGCGGCGCTGGACCACCACGAGGGCGTGGTCACCCTGATCGCGAACGCGGTGAACTGGGACGCCAGCGACGAGCGGGTGGACGCCGCCTACGACGCGGCGGTCGACCGGCTCACCGCGATGAGCAAGCAACTGGCTGCGCCGATCTCGCTGCCTGCGGCAGTGTTCGCCGGCGAGCTGCCCGCGGTGACCCGGCGCGTGGAGTCCGCCGAGTACCGGTCCATGGTGGAGGTGGCCAAGGAACACATCCGCGCCGGTGACGCCTTCCAGATCGTGTTGTCCCAGCGCTTCGACGTGCCGACAGAGGCTGCGCCGCTCGACATCTACCGGGTGCTGCGTGCCACCAACCCCAGCCCGTACATGTACCTGCTGCGGCTGCCCACTCCGGACGGGGAGCCGATCGCCGTCGTCGGCTCGTCACCGGAGGCCCTCGTGACGGTGCGGGACGGGCTGGTGACGATGCACCCGATCGCCGGCACCCGGCCCCGTGGCACGACGGACGAGGAGGACGTCCTGCTGGCCAAGGACCTGCTCGCCGACGCCAAGGAACGCAGCGAGCACGTCATGCTCGTGGACCTCGGCCGCAACGACCTCGGGCGGGTCTGCGCTCCCGGCAGCGTCAAGGTCGTGGAGTTCTTCACCGTCGAGCGGTACAGCCACGTCATGCACATCGTCTCCACCGTCACCGGAAGGCTCGCGGCCGACCGCACCGCCTACGACGCCCTCGCCGCCTGCTTCCCGGCCGGGACGCTGTCCGGTGCGCCGAAACCCCGTGCCATGCAGATCATCGACCAGCTGGAACCGTCCCGCCGTGGGGTGTACGGCGGCGTGGTGGGCTACCTGGACTTCGCCGGTGACGCGGACACCGCGATCACCATCCGGACCGCGCTGGTCGCCGGCGGGCTTGCCCGGGTACAGGCTGGCGCCGGGGTGGTCGCCGATTCCGTCCCGGCGTCCGAGGACGCGGAGTGCCAGGGCAAGGCGGCCGCGGTGATCGCCGCGGTCGGTGCGGCCGCGACGCTGAGGTCGGTCGGTGACTGAACCACCCGGCGTGACTCCGGCCGCCCCCACCGCATCACAGCCCGCACGCAGCGGGCGGCGGCTCGCGGTCGTCGTGCTGTGCGGCGTTCTCGGTGCCGCGCTGGTGGCGATCGCCGCCGCCCTGACCTGGTGGTCTGCGGACTACACCGACCCGCTGACCGGGCCGCTGACCGTCGCTCTGGCGGGCGGCTCCGTTGTGCCCGAGCTCGTTCCATTGACCCTGGTCGGACTGGCGGGCCTGGGTGCCTCGCTGGCCACCGGCGGCGTACCGCGGCGCCTGGTGGGTCTGGTGCTGGTCGCCTGCGGTGTCACGGTGACCGTCCGGTCGGTGCTGGCGTTCACCGCCGGACCCGATGGGCCGGCGGCGCTGGCCGGCTCGCTGACCCGGCCGGCCGACCCGGTCGGAGCCGCACAACTGCACCCCGTCGGGCCGCTGCTCGCGGTGATCGGCGGTGTGCTGCTGGGTGTGGCCGGGTTGCTGGTGGTGCTCGGCGTCGGTGCCCGCCGGCTCGGCGCACGGTACGAGCGCACTGCCCGGCCCGGCCAGGCGCGGACCGAGCGGGATGCCGCACTGGAGCAGGCCGACTGGTGGAAGGCGCTGGACGCCGGTGCCGACCCGACGGCGGCCGACCCGACAGCGGCCGACCCGAACTTCGCCGAAGGCACCGTCGCCGACTCGATTCCAGCGGGCGGCACACCGATCCCCGTCACCGACGGGGATGACGATCACCCCGGCCGCAGTGCATCCAGGCGGGTGGGTCGCACCGGTACTGATGTCGGAACGCCGCCGGCGGTGGATTCGGTCACCGGTTCGGGGATGAATCCGACACGCCCGGACACGGCGGGCCGATCCACGGAAGGGTCTGTGTCCGAACAGACATCCGGGGGCGGTTACGATGACGCCCAGGCAACGCGGCCGAGATCAGGGGCCCCGGAATGAGTGGGACGGCCGGCCAGCAGCTCGCCGGTGGGGGAAGACCAGGCACCGGCCGGTGATCCGGCCCGAGGTCGGAACGGATCGGCATCACAGATCGGCGAAGCGGACGGGAGACGATCGGGTGAACGTGCTGGACGGGATCCTCGCCGGTGTTCGTGAGGATCTTGCCGCGCGCGAAGCACGAGTCCCGCTCGCCGAGATCAAGGCCATGGCGGCCGATGCCCCCCAGGTGCGCAACGTGCTCCAGGTGCTGCTCGAACCGGGCGTGGGCGTCATCGCAGAAGTCAAGCGCGCCAGCCCGTCCCGCGGCGAGCTCGCTCCGATCACCGATCCCGCCGGGCTCGCGAGCATCTACGCCGACGCCGGGGCCCGGGCCATCTCCGTGCTCACCGAGGGCCGGCGGTTCGGCGGGTCGCTCGCCGACCTGGACGCGGTACGTGCCGCTGTCGACATCCCGGTGCTGCGCAAGGACTTCATCGTCAGCCCGTACCAGGTGCACGAGGCGCGGGCGCACGGCGCAGACCTGGTGCTGCTGATCGTCGCGGCGCTGGAGCAGAACGTTCTGCACGGCCTGCTGGAACGCATCGAGTCACTCGGCATGACGGCGCTGGTGGAGATCCACACCGAGCAGGAGGCCGACCGGGCGCTCGCCGCCGGTGCCAAGGTGATCGGTGTGAACGCCAGGGACCTGACCACCCTCACCGTCGATCGGGACGTGTTCGCCCGGATCGCACCCGGCCTGCCCAGTGGGGTGGTCACCGTCGCCGAGTCCGGTGTGCGCGGCCCCAACGACCTGCTGGCCTATGCCGGCGCCGGTGCCGACGCGGTTCTCGTCGGCGAGGGACTGGTCACCAGTGGTGATCCGCGGGCCGCCGTCGCGGACCTGGTGACGGCCGGTTCCCACCCGTCATGCCCGCGCCCCTCCCGCTGACCCGGGCCGCGCGACCACCGTCTGGAGTGCGAAGTGTCTGTCAGTTCTGCCCCTGTCACGCCCGCCGACCTGGCTGCCCCGCTCAGTCGCGACAGCGCGGCTGATCCCCGTTCCGGCGGCGACACCGCGATCCCGCGCCCGTCGGACGGCCTGGCCGGCACCACCCACGACCCCGACGAGCGCGGCTACTTCGGTTCCTTCGGCGGCCGGTGGCTGCCCGAGGCCCTGGTCGGTGCGCTGGACGAGGTCGCCGACAGCTACCGCAAGGCCCGGCGAGACCCGGAGTTCCTCGGCCGGCTGGACTACCTGGCGGCCAGTTACGCCGGCCGGCCCAGCCCGCTGTCGGTGGCGGAGCGGCTGACCGAGCAGGTCGGTGGCGCGCAGATCCTGCTCAAGCGTGAAGACCTCAACCACACCGGCTCGCACAAGATCAACAACGTGCTGGGTCAGGCCCTGCTCGCGCAACGGATGGGCAAGCGGCGGGTGATCGCCGAGACCGGCGCCGGCCAGCACGGCGTCGCCACCGCCACCGCCGCGGCTCTGCTCGGCCTCGAGTGCTGCATCTACATGGGCCGGGTGGACACCGAGCGGCAGGCGCTGAACGTCGCCCGCATGCGGCTGCTCGGCGCCGAGGTCGTGGCCGTCGATTCCGGCTCCTCGACGCTGAAGGACGCCATCAACGAGGCGTTCCGGGACTGGGTCACCAACGTCGACCACACCTTCTACCTGTTCGGCACTGTCGGCGGCCCGCACCCGTTTCCGGTGATCGTCCGGGACTTCCAACGGATCATCGGGCTGGAGGCCCGCGCCCAGGTGCTGGCGCTGACCGGGCGGCTGCCGAACGCGGTCGCCGCGTGCGTCGGCGGCGGCTCGAATGCGATCGGCATCTTTCATGCCTTCCTCGACGACCCCGGTGTGCGGCTGGTCGGGATGGAGGCCGGCGGTGACGGCATCGACACCGGCCGGCACGCCTCCACCATCAGCGGCGGCACCGTCGGCGTGCTGCACGGCGCACGCTCGTACCTGCTGCAGGACAGCGACGGGCAGATCATCGAGTCGCATTCCATCTCGGCCGGCCTGGACTACCCCGGGGTCGGCCCGGAGCACTCGCACCTGGCCGAGATCGGCCGAGCGGAGTACCGGTCGATCACCGACACCCAGGCGATGGACGCGTTCGCCCTGTTGTCCCGCACCGAGGGCATCATCCCGGCCATCGAGTCCGCGCACGCCGTGGCGGGCGCGGTCGACCTGGCACGGGAGGTCGGCCCGGACGGCATCGTGCTGATCAACGTGTCCGGGCGCGGCGACAAGGACATGGAAACCGCGATGCGCTGGTTCCACCTGGACGAGCCGACCGCCGCCACGGGTGAGGTGACCCCCGGCGAACCGCAGCCGGTGGACGTGAACGCCGGGGACATCGAGCCGGTCGGGGGCGCCCAATGAGCGCGCTGCAGCAGATGTTCGCCGACCTGCGGCTGCAGGGACGGGCCGCGCTGGTCGGGTACCTGCCGGCCGGCTACCCCACGGTCGACGGGTCCGCCGAGCTGCTGGCCGCGATGATCGAGGGCGGCTGCGACCTGGTCGAGGTGGGTCTGCCGTTCTCCGACCCGGTGCTGGACGGACCGGTCATCCAGCAGGCGGCGCAGACCGCACTGAAGGCCGGGTTCCGGGTCAGCGACGTGTTCACGGTGGTGGAGTCCGTGACATCGGGCGGCGGCCGCGCCGTGGTGATGTCCTACTTCAACCCGATCCTCGCCCACGGCGTCGACGCGTTCGCGCGCGAACTCGCCGCGGCCGGCGGCTCCGGCGTCATCACTCCCGACCTGATCGTCGACGAGGCCGGGTCCTGGCTGGACGCCGCGCACCGCGAGCAACTGGATCCGATCTTCCTGGTGGCGCCGTCGTCGTCGGCGGAGCGCATCGCCCGCACCGCGTCGTCGACCAGCGGTTTCCTGTACGCCGCGTCCACCATGGGGGTCACCGGCGCCCGTAACACCGTGTCCGCCGCCGCTCCCGCGCTGGTGCAGCGCTGCCGTGAGCTGACCGACCTGCCGATCGGCGTCGGCCTGGGCGTGCGCACCGGTGAGCAGGCGGCCGAGATCGCCGGCTTCGCCGACGCCGTCATCGTGGGGTCCGCCTTCGTCAGCGCCGCCGAGCGCGGGGGACCGGATGCCGCCGCCGAACTGGCCGCGGAGCTGGCCGACGGGATCAAACGGGCGGCGTCCGACCGCCCGACCTCCCGGCCGGAGGCTGCCTCGCGGGCCGTGGCGGGCGCCCGGTGATCCGCGGGCTACCCGTGCACCTCGCGACGATTCCCTCACCGCCGCAGGGTGTCTGGTACATCGGGCCGATCGCGCTGCGGGCCTACGCGATCTTCATCATCATCGGGATCATCGTCGCCGTCTGGTGGGGCAACAAACGCTTCGTCGCCCGCGGCGGGCGCCCCGGGCGGGTCACCGACATCTCCGTGTTCGCGGTGCCGTTCGGCATCATCGGCGGCCGGATCTACCACGTCATCACCGACAACCAGTTGTACTTCGGCGAGGGCCGCAACCCGTGGAACGCGTTCGCCATCTGGAACGGCGGGCTCGGCATCTGGGGGGCGATCTCGTTCGGCGCGGTCGGCGCCTGGATCGGCTGCCGCTACTACAAGGTCCCGCTCGCCGCGTACGCCGACTCGATCGCGCCCGGCATCGTCGTCGCCCAGGCCATCGGCCGGCTCGGGAACTACTTCAACCAGGAACTGTTCGGCGCGGCCACCACCCTGCCGTGGGGCCTGGAGGTCTTCGTCCGCACCCCCGGCGGGGTGGCCGGCGCGGTGCCCGCGGGCGGTGGCTGCGAGTTCCCGACGGACTACGTCAAGGCCACGCCCGAGGTGCTGTGCGGGGTCTACCAGCCCACGTTCCTGTACGAGATCCTGTGGAACCTGGCCGTCGCCGGGGTCGTCGTCTGGGCCGACCGGCGGTACCGGCTCGGCGGTGGGCGCGCGTTCGCCCTGTACGTCGCCGGCTACACGCTGGGCCGCACCTGGATCGAGATGCTCCGGATCGACCCGGCCAACCACATCTTCGGCCTGCGGATCAACGTGTTCACCTCGATGATCGTGTTCATCGGCGCGGTGTTGTTCCTCGTCCTGCGGCGGCACGTCGGCCGGGAGGATCCGGCTCTGGTGTGGGGACCGGACCGGCCCGGGAAACGCGGCAGCGACCAGGGAGGTGGAACCGGGACCGGCGTCGCCACCGGACGTCCTGACGGCAGGGCCGCGGATTCCGCCTCCGGGGACCCGGACCAGCCCTCCGGCGGCCCGGACAGCGCCGGCGATGACGCTGCGGAACCGACGGGCCACACCGTGGGCGACGGCCGGACCGGGTCGGTGGCCACCCCGGGTGAACGGCCCGCGGCGACCTGAGTCGGCCCGTTCCGCACGTGACGTTGGTGACGTCGCGACGCCGTTTTGCCGGTATCGGTCCGCGCGCGGCGTGCGGTAACTTTGGCAGTGCGCTGGGCCACTGACGTCCCGGTGATCTGGTGATCATCGAGCGCGGGCACGGTGACGATGGGCGGCGATCCCGCGGTCGACCGTCCCCGGCTCCGGCCCGGCGGCGCCACCGATGCCGCAGACGGCCGACCCTGGCAGTACCCGCCGGACACCGTCCCGGACGACATGCCGGACCCAGGTGCCGACGGATGCGGTGAGCGGCCGGCCGGCGACCGGTAAGGCTCGACGGACAACGTCGCCGTCGTCACTGCGGTCCGTGGTCCGGCACCCTTGTCCCGGCATCCCGCAGTCCCACGCATTTGCAGTCCCGCACCGCTCCCGCACCACCCCGGTTCCTCGATGTGATCTTCTCCACCGAGCACGACGCCGCCCGCGGTGACGTCGCCGGTCCCTACTGACGGGAGGTCTGCCGTGCGGTACTCGGCAACACCCGCCCCCCAAGGGCTGTACGACCCGCTGTTCGAGCGCGACGCCTGCGGCGTGGCCGCCGTCGCGGACATCAAGGGCCGGCGCAGCCACGCCATCGTCAACGACGGTGTCACCGCGCTGATCAACCTGGACCACCGCGGCGCCGCCGGCGCCGACCCCGCCGTCGGTGACGGGGCGGGGATCCTGCTGCAGGTGCCCGACGAGCTGCTCCGGGCGACCGTCGACTTCCCGTTGCCGGTCAGCGACGACCCCCGGCACGGCCAGGCCTATGCCGTCGGGGTCGCGTTCCTGCCCGCCGAGCCCGCGGACCGCGCCGACGCCAAGCGGATCGCCGAGGAGATCCTGCTCGACGAGGGACTGAGTCTGCTGGGCTGGCGCACCGTCCCGACCGAGCCGCTGCTCGCCGGGGTCGGACAGATGGCGTTGGACGTGATGCCCGCCTTCGAGCAGCTGTTCGTCACCGCGCCGGCGCGGGAGGACGGGACGCTGCTGTCGGGCCTGGACCTGGACCGGGCGATCTACCCGGCGCGTAAGCGGATCGAGCACGACACCGCCTCGTTCGACGACGGCCGGTACGCCATCTACTTCGCGTCGATGTCCAGCCGGACGATGGTCTACAAGGGCATGCTGACCACCGGCCAGCTGCCGGTGTTCTTCCCGGACATCACCGACGAGCGGACCACCAGCGCGCTGGCCATCGTCCACAGCCGCTTCTCCACCAACACCTTCCCGGCCTGGCCGCTGGCCCACCCGTTCCGGTACATCGCGCACAACGGCGAGATCAACACGGTGCGCGGCAACCGGAACCGGATGCGCGCCCGGGAGGCGATGCTGGCGTCCAAGCTGATCCCCGGCGACCTGGCCCGGGCGTTCCCGATCGTCACCCCCGGCGCGTCGGACTCGGCGTCGTTCGACGAGGTGCTGGAACTGCTGCATCTGGGCGGCCGCACCCTGCCGCACGCGGTGATGATGATGATCCCGGAGGCCTGGGAGAACAACCCGACCATGGACCCGCAGCTGCGCGGGTTCGCGGAGTTCCACGCCTCGCTGATCGAGCCCTGGGACGGCCCGGCGTGCGTGACGTTCACCGACGGCACCGTGCTGGGTGCGGTGCTGGACCGCAACGGGCTGCGCCCCGGCCGCTGGTGGCTGACCACCGACGACACCGTCGTGCTGGCGTCCGAGGCGGGCGTGCTGCCCATCCCGCCGGAGAAGGTGCTCGAGCGCGGGCGCCTGCAGCCGGGCCGGATGTTCCTGGTGGACACCGACCAGGGCCGGATCCTCGACGACATGGAGGTCAAGGAGGACCTCGCCGCCGAGCAGCCGTACCGCGAGTGGGTGCACGCCGGTCTGGTCCGGTTGACCGACCTGCCCGCCCGCGAGCACGTCACCGTCTCGCACCGCAGCGTGCTGGCCCGGCAGCGGATCTTCGGGTACACCGAGGAGGAGCTGCGGATGCTGGTCACTCCGATGGCCGCCACCGGCGCGGAGGGCATCGGGTCGATGGGCACCGACACTCCCGAGGCGGTGCTGTCCACCCGCCCGCGGTTGATCTTCGATTACTTCAGCCAGCTGTTCGCCCAGGTGACCAACCCGCCGCTGGACGCCATCCGGGAGGCCGTGGTCACCTCCCTGTCGTCGGTGATCGGGCCCGAGGAGAACCTGCTCGAACCCGGCCCGCGGTCGTGCCGGCAGATCGTGTTGCCGTTCCCGGTGCTGGACAACGACGACCTGGCCAAGCTGATGCGGATGAACGCCGAGGGCGACATGCCCGGCTTCGCCTCTGCGACCATCTCCGGGCTGTTCGACGTGCACGGCGGCGCCGATGCGCTCGCCGACGCGATCGAGCGATGTCGCCGGGAGTCCGACGAGGCCATCGCCGCCGGCGCCAGGGTGATCATGCTGTCCGACCGGCACTCCAGCGCCGACCGGGCACCGATCCCGTCGCTGCTGCTGACCTCCGCGGTGCACCAGCACATGGTCCGGCAGAAGACCCGCACCAAGGTCGCGCTCGTCGTCGAGTCCGGTGACGCCCGCGAGGTGCACCACATCGCGCTGCTGCTCGGCTACGGCGCCGGCGCGGTCAACCCGTACCTGGTGCTGGAGAGTGCAGAAGACCTGTCCCGGCACGGCCTGCTCGGCGACGTCACCCCGCAGAAGGCGATCCACAACACCGTCTACGCCCTCGGCAAGGGGGTGCTGAAGGTGATGAGCAAGATGGGCATCTCCACCGTCGGCTCCTACCGCGCCGCGCAGGTGTTCGCGGTCTTCGGCATCGACAACGACGTGCTCGACGAGTACTTCACCGGCAGCACCACCCGCACCGGTGGCACGGGCCTTGCCACCATCGCCGCCGACGTCGCGCAGCGGCACGCCCTGGCGTTCCTGCCGAACCCCCGCGCGCTGGAACACCGCGGCCTGGAGACCGGCGGCCAGTACCAGTGGCGCCGCGAGGGCGAGATCCACCTGTTCAACCCGGAAACGGTGTACCTGCTGCAGCATTCGGCGCGCAGTCAGCAGGAGAAGGTGTTCCGCCGGTACAGCGACACGGTCGACAAGCTGTCCCGGGAGGGCGGCACGCTGCGCGGGTTGTTCGACCTGCAGACCGGGGTGCGGCCCGCGGTGCCGCTGGACGAGGTGGAGCCGGCGTCGGAGATCGTCAAGCGGTTCGTCACCGGCGCGATGTCCTACGGGTCGATCTCCATCGAGGCGCACGAGACGCTGGCCATCGCCATGAACCGGCTGGGCGGCAAGTCGAACACGGGTGAGGGCGGCGAGGACGTCGAGCGGCTGCTGGACCCGGTGCGCCGTTCGGCGATCAAGCAGGTCGCCTCCGGCCGGTTCGGCGTCACCAGTGCCTACCTGGTGAACGCGGCCGAGATCCAGATCAAGATGGCCCAGGGTGCGAAACCCGGTGAGGGCGGGCAACTTCCCGGCAGCAAGGTGTACCCGTGGATCGCCGCGACCCGGCACGCGACCGCCGGTGTCGGGCTCATCTCGCCGCCGCCGCACCACGACATCTACTCGATCGAGGATCTCAAGCAGCTGATCCACGACCTGCGCAACGCCAACCCGGCGGCCGCGGTGTCGGTGAAGCTGGTGTCCGAGCCGGGTGTCGGCACGGTCGCCGCGGGCGTGACGAAGGCGCACGCGGACAAGGTGATCGTCAGCGGTAACGACGGCGGCACCGGCGCGGCGCCGCTGACCTCGCTCAAGCACACCGGGCAGCCGTGGGAGCTGGGCCTGGCCGAGACGCAGCAGACGTTGCGGCTCAACAGGTTGCGCGAGCAGGTCACCGTCCAGGTCGACGGCGGGCTGAAGACAGCCCGGGACGTCGTCATCGCCGCGCTGCTCGGTGCCGAGGAGTTCGGCTTCTCCACCGCGCCGCTCGTCGTCGCCGGCTGCGTGATGATGCGGGTGTGCCACCTGGACACCTGCCCGGTCGGCATCGCCACCCAGAACCCGGTGCTGCGCCAGCGTTACACCGGCACGCCCGAGTTCGTCGAGACCTTCTTCGTCTACCTGGCCGAGCAGGTCCGTGAGTACCTGGCCGAACTGGGTTTCCGCTCGGTGGCCGAGGCGGTCGGGCACGCCGAGATGCTGGACGTCACGCACGCCGTCGCGCACCACCGCGCGCACGGACTCGATCTCGCGCCGCTGCTGGAGGTGCCGGATGTCGACAGCGCGCACTCCTGCACGCGTCCCGCGCAGCACGACCTGTCGCAGACGCTCGACGCGAAGCTGATCGAACTCGCGGCGCCTGCCCTACGGGACGCCCGAGGGGTGCGCATCGACCTGCCGATCCGGAACGTGGACCGCACCGCCGGCACCATGCTCGGGTCCGAGGTGACCCGGGTGTTCGGGCCGGAGGGACTGCCCGACCACACCATCGAGGTGAACCTGACCGGCACCGCCGGCCAGTCGCTCGGCGCGTTCCTGCCGCGCGGGGTGTCGATCGATCTGCTCGGTGACGCCAACGACTACGTCGGCAAGGGGCTGTCCGGCGGCCGGATCGTCATCCGGCCCGACGAGAACTCGCCGTCCCAGGCGCCCGGGGTGAAGACCCAGGTGATCGCCGGCAACACCATCGGGTACGGAGCGACGTCGGGGGAGATGTACCTGCGCGGCCGGGTGGGGGAGCGGTTCGCCGTCCGCAACTCCGGTGCACTGATGGTGGTCGAGGGCACCGGCGACCATGCGTGCGAGTACATGACCGGGGGCCGGGTGGTCATCCTCGGCCGCACCGGTCGGAACGTGGGCGCCGGGATGAGCGGCGGCATCGCCTACCTGCTGGACCCCGATCCGACCCGGGTCAACCCGGAGCTGGTGGACCTGGAGGCGCTGGACGCCGACGAGGTGTTCTGGCTCGGCGAGGTGATCAGCTCGCACGCCAAGCTGACCGGATCGCGCGTCGCCGCAGCGCTTCTCGCCGACTGGCCGATCGCTGCGGTGCGGTTCTCCCGGGTGATGCCGCGCGACTACCGGCGGGTGCTGGCGCTGCGCGCCGAGGCCGCTGCCCGTGGCCTGGACGCCGACGAGTTGATCATGGAGGCCAGTCATGGCTGATCCCAGCGGCTTTCTGAAGTATCCCCGGCAGGGACCGGCGCGCCGGCCCGTGCCGCTGCGGCTGCGGGACTGGAAAGAGGTATACGAGCCGTTCCCGGAGCAGGAGACCCGCAGCCAGGCGGCCCGCTGCATGGACTGCGGAATCCCGTTCTGCCATCAGGGATGTCCGCTGGGCAACATCATCCCGGAGTGGAACGACCTGGTCCGCACCGACAAGTGGCAGGAGGCCTCGGACCGGCTGCACGCCACCAACAACTTCCCCGAATTCACCGGTCGGCTGTGCCCGGCGCCGTGCGAGGCTGCCTGCGTGCTGGGCATCGGTGACGAACCGGTGGCGATCAAGCTGGTCGAGCAGGAGATCGCCGATCACGCCATCGCCGGCGGCTACGGGCTGACTCCGCGGCCCGCCGAGCTGTCCACCGGCCGCTCGGTGGCGGTCGTCGGCTCCGGTCCGGCCGGGCTGGCCGCGGCGCAGCAACTGGTCCGAGCGGGGCACGCCGTCACCGTCTACGAGCGGGACGGCCGGATCGGCGGGCTGATGCGCTACGGCATCCCGGAATTCAAGATGGCCCGCGAGGTGCTGGACCGGCGGCTGGAGCAGATGGCCGCCGAGGGCGTCACCTTCGTCACGAACTGCGCTGTCGGCAAGGACCTCACCGTCGAGCAACTGCGCGAGGACTTCGACGCCGTCGTGATCGCCACCGGTTCCACCGTGCCCCGCGAGCTCACCGTGGACGGTCGGCACCTCGAGGGCGTCCACCTCGCCATGGACTACCTGGTGCAGCAGAACGAGGTGCTCGAGGGCACCCGGGACGCGCTGGAGATCAGCGCCGAGGGCAAGAACGTGGTGATCATCGGCGGTGGCGACACCGGCGCCGACTGCTACGGCACAGCGCTGCGCCAGCAGGCGAAATCGGTGCGGCAATTGGACATCCACGTGCAGCCGCCACCCACCCGCGACCCCTCGACCCCGTGGCCGACCTACCCGCTGATGCTGCGGATCTCCGCCGCGCACGAGGAGGGCGGCGAGCGCGTCTTCGGCGTCAACTCCACCGCCATCGAAGGCAGGGACGGCAAGGTCACCGGCCTGCACCTGGTGGAGGGCACCCGCATCCCCGGCGGCTTCATCCCCACCGAGGGCACCGACACCCATCTGGACGCGGACCTGATCCTGATCGCGCTGGGCTTCGTCGGCCCGGAACGGGAGGGGCTGCTCGACGGCCTGGGCATTGCGTTGTCCGAGCGCGGCACGATCATCCGGGACGAGAACTACATGACGAACGTGCCGGGGGTCTTCGTCGCCGGTGACGCCGGACGGGGCCAGTCGTTGATCGTCTGGGCGATCGCCGAGGGACGGTCCGCCGCGGCCGGGGTGGACGCCTACCTCGGCGGGTCGTCGTTCCTGCCGGACCCTGTGGAACCCACCGCGGTCGCGCTGCGCTGAGGCTTGTTTGCTGTGCGTCACCCCGGCCGCGAGACCGGGGTGATTTCCGTTACCTCACCGTGATCATCGTGTGAGGCCGGCCGCAGAATCGGTTCAGAAGCCCGCTAAAGTAACGGCCATGCCTTCGAATCGCCGCGCAAAGATCGTGTGCACCATGGGACCGGCGACGTCATCCGAGGAAGGCATCGCAGCGCTGCTCGATGCCGGGATGAACGTCGCCCGAATGAACTTCAGTCACGGCGATTACGCCGACCACAAGGTCATCTACGACCGCCTCCGCGCGGCGGCCAAGGCGTCCGGCAGCGCGCTGGCCATCCTGGCGGACCTGCAGGGCCCGAAGATCCGGCTCGGTCGGTTCTCCGACGGCCCGCACGAGTGGCACACCGGCGAGAACGTCACCATCACCGTCGAGGACATCGTCGGCACCCGGGACCGGGTCTCCACCACCTACAAGGGCCTCGCGCAGGACGCGCGCCCCGGTGACCGGCTGCTGATCGACGACGGCAAGGTCGGCCTGGTGGTCACCAAGGTCCTGGACGACGACGTGCTCTGTTCCGTCACCGAGGGCGGGCCGGTCTCCAACAACAAGGGCATCTCGCTGCCCGGCATGAACGTCTCGGTGCCGGCGATGAGCCAGAAGGACATCGACGACCTGCAGTTCGCGCTGTCCCTGGGCGTCGACGTGATTGCGCTGTCCTTCGTGCGGTCGCCGACCGACGTCGAACTCGTGCACAAGGTGATGGACGAGGTCGGCGTGCCCCGGATCCCGGTCATCGCCAAGCTCGAGAAGCCCGAAGCTGTCGCCAATCTCGAGGCGATCGTGCTCGCGTTCGACGGCGTGATGGTGGCCCGCGGTGACCTCGGAGTCGAGCTCCCGCTGGAGCAGGTGCCGCTGGTGCAGAAGCGGGCCGTGCAGATCGCCCGGGAGAACGCGCGTCCCGTCATCGTCGCCACGCAGATGCTCGACTCGATGATCGAGCACTCCAGGCCCACCAGGGCCGAGGCCTCGGACGTCGCCAACGCCGTGCTCGACGGTGCCGATGCGCTGATGCTCTCCGGGGAAACCTCGGTCGGCAAGTACCCGATCATCGCCGTCAAGACGATGGCCAAGATCATCGAGGCGGTCGAGGGCGAGTCCGTCGCCGTGCCGCCGCTGACCCACGTGCCGCGCACGCGGCGCGGCGTGCTCTCCTACGCCGCGCGCGACATCGGTGAGCGGCTCGAGGCCAAGGCGCTGGTCGCGTTCACCCAGTCCGGCGACACGGTGCGCCGGCTCGCCCGGCTGCACACCCCGCTGCCGCTGCTCGCCTTCACGCCCATCGAGGAGACCCGCAATCAGCTGGCGCTGACCTGGGGCGTGCAGACCTTCGTCACCCACGCGGTGGAGAACACCGACCAGATGGTGGAGCAGGTCGACGTCGGCCTGCTCAAGGTGCCGGGCTACTCCAAGGGCGACACGGTGATCATCGTCGCCGGCTCGCCGCCGAACACCTCCGGCTCCACCAACCTCATCAGGGTGCACCGCCTGGGTCACCGCGACTGACGCTGCCGGCCGGCGCCGTAGGGTGTCGGGTTGCTCCCGCTGTCGGTTCGGCGGAGCTTCCGGCGCCGGATACGGTGAGCCGGTGAGTGATGGCACCGACGTGCGGCAGGACCCCGGCATCGAGCTGGACATCGACGGCGTACCGCGCGGGCAGGCCGTGGTCGACGGGCTGGTCGCGCTGCTGGACCTCGAGCGGCTGGACGAGAACCTCTACCGGGGCGTCTCGCCCGAGGTCTCACCGACCAGGGTGTTCGGCGGGCAGGTGGCGGCGCAGGCGCTGATCGCCGCCGGCCGCACCGCCCCGGCCGACCGCCCCGTGCACTCCCTGCACGCGTACTTCCTGCGACCCGGCAGCCCGAGCCAGCCGATCATCTACCAGGTCGACCGCACCCGGGACGGCCTGTCGTTCACCACCCGGCGGGTGGTGGCGGTGCAGAACGGCAAGCCGATCTTCACCATGTCGGCCTCGTTCCAGTCACCCGAGGCCGGCGTCGACCATGCGGTGCCGATGCCGGACGTGCCCGGCCCCGATGAGCTCGCCGGGTACGCCGAGCGCATCGCGCCGATCAAGGAGCGGATGGCGGTCTGGGGCCGGATCCCGCGCCCGTTCGACATCCGGTATGTCGACGACCCGCCGTGGGTGTCCCGGCTGGCCGGCCCGCAGCCCCAGGCGCGCAATCGCATGTGGTTCCGCACCGACGGCGTCCTGCCCGACGACGACCTGTTGCACGTCTGCATCCTGGCGTACCTGTCGGACCTGACGCTGCTGTACTCGGTGCTGTCCACGCACGCCCTGTCTGCCGAGTTCGACCGGTTGCAGCTCGCGTCGCTGGACCATGCGATGTGGTTCCACCGGCCGTTCCGGGTCGACGACTGGGTGCTCTACGACGTCAGCTCGCCGAGCGCGTCCGGAGCCCGCGGGCTCGGCATGGGACAGATCTTCGCGCAGGACGGCCGGATGCTGGCCACCGTGGTTCAGGAGGGCCTCGTCCGGCTGCGCTGAACCCGGTCTACCTGGCCGGGCGAGAAACGTTGCTTCTCAGGAGATCTCGGCCTCGCCGGCCTTGATCGCCGCGAACTCCTCCTCGGGGGCACCGCCGACCAGGTGGTGGCGTGAGTAGAACCAGAAGTACGCCAGGAACGCGACGAACAACGCCGCGGTGATCCCGGCGGCGAGGATGTCGACGAAGAAGGTGGCGAGCACCGCGACGACGGACAGCGCCAGGGCGATGCCGGTGGTGACCACCCCGCCCGGGGTGCGGTAGGGCCGCTCCAGCTCTGGCTCCCGGACCCGGAGCACGATGTGCGAGGCGTTCATCAGGCAGTACGACACGGTCGCCCCGAACACCGCGATGTTGATCAGCAGCGCGCCGGGCGCATCCGGGTCGTACAGCACGACCGCGAGGATGAAGCCGATGGTGCCCGGCACGATCAGGGCCAGGTACGGCGTCTTGCGCCTGCTGGTCACCGACAGCACCTTGGGCAGGTAACCGGCGCGGGACAGCGCGAACAGCTGCCGCGAGTAGGCGTAGACGATGGAGAAGAAGCTCGCGATCAGCCCCAGCAGGCCGACCCAGTTGATGAACGTCGCGAGCAGGCTGTCCTCACCGTGCGCGATGCGGGCGGCCTCGGGCAGCGGGTTGCCGGACGCCTGGATCGCCGACGAGCCGGCGCCGCCCGGCGCCAGCAGCAGCACCCCGGCGCCGAACACGATCAGCACGCAGATGGCCACGATGATGCCGCGCGGCAGATCCCGCTTGGGGTTGTTCGCCTCCTCGGCGGCGAGCGGAACCCCCTCCACCGCAAGGAAGAACCAGATCCCGTACACCAGTGCCGCGACGGCGCCGGCGATACCGAACGGGAGGAAGGAGCTGGAGCCCACCGCGCCGGAGTCGACCGGGATGTCGAACAGGTTGCTCCAGTCGAACTTCGACACCATGCCGACCATCCAGATGATCAGCGCGATGGCGGCCAGCGCGGTGATGCCGAACATCAGCTTCAGTGCCTCGCCGACGCTCCACAGGTGCACGCCGACGAAGATCAGGTAACAGGCCAGCATGATCGGCCACGGGTGCATGTCCGCGAGGAACCCCAGCCCCTGCACGTACCCGGCCACGAAGGTCGAGATCGCCGCCGGCGCAACGGCATACTCGATCAGCACGGCGATCCCGGTGGCGAATCCGCCCAGTGGCCCGAGTGCCCGGCGGGCGAAGCCGTAACCGGCGCCGGCAACCGGCATCGCCGAAGACATCTCGGCGAGCCCGAACACCATGCAGGTGTACATCAGGCCCATGAGCAGAAATGCGATCAGCAGCCCACCCCAACCGCCCTCGGCGAGCCCGAGGTTCCAGCCGGAGAAGTCGCCGGAGATCACGTACGCGATGCCGAGGCCGGCGAGGAGCACCCATCCGGCGGCGCCGGTCCTGAGTTGCCGCTGCTCCAGGTATTCGTCACCGACCGCCTGGTACTCGACTCGTCCGGAGCGATTCTTCGGTTCGGTCACGGGGTACCTCCCAGCTGAGCGAGCGGGACAGCCGGGCCTGTCAGCGTCGGATGTCAGCCGACACGGGATGCGGCGTGCGAAGTATCAGCCCGCACGATCGCAGCCGTCAATGGTTCTGAATTGATCCATTAACCAGAAGCTTGACAGCCGGGCGGCGCCAGGTTCTGATGTCGTTCGGTATGAGTGCGGACCAATCGGACCGAACCGCCGCGGCACGAAAGGTTCTGCCGATGCCCGACGCCCCACTGTCCGTCGACAAGCTCAAGGAGCTGATCGCCGACGGGTCCGTCGACACCGTGCTGGTGGCGATGACAGACATGCAGGGCCGGCTGCAAGGCAAGCGGGTCACCGGCCGTTTCTTCCTCGACGATGTCCTCGGCCACGGAACCGAGGGCTGCAGCTACCTGCTGGGTGTCGACGTCGAGATGAACACCGTCGAGGGCTACGCGATCACGTCGTGGGGCAGTGGTTACGGCGACTTCGTCTTCCACCCGGACCTGGCCACCCTGCGGCTCGTTCCCTGGCACCCGGCGACCGCAATGGTCCTGTGCGACATCGAGTTCCTGGACGGATCGCCGGTGCCGCAATCGCCGCGGCAGATCCTGCGCAAGCAGCTGGAACGGTTGGCCGCGTTCGGGTATGCACCGCTGGTGGCGACCGAGCTCGAGTTCAACCTGTACAAGACGTCCTACGACGAGCTGTGGAAGAGCCGGTACGCCGAGCTCGAGCCGGCCAACAACTACAACATCGACTACTCGCTGTTCGGCACCGGCCGGGTGGAGCCGCTGCTGCGTCAGATCCGCAACCAGATGGACCTGGCAGGCCTCTACACCGAGACGGCCAAGGGCGAGTGCAACCTCGGGCAGCAGGAGATCGGGTTCCGGTACGCCGACGCACTGACCACCTGCGACAACCACTCGGTGTTCAAGCTGGGAGCCAAGGAAATCGCCGCGCAGCACGACATGTCGGTGACATTCATGGCGAAGGTCAACCAGCGCGAGGGCAACTCCTGTCACATCCACATGAGCCTGCGCACCACCGACGGCGAACCGGTCTTCCCGGTCGAGGACGGCGACGGGATGAGCCCGGTGATGCAGAAGTTCGTCGCCGGGCAGCTGGCGGCCATGCGCGAGCTGACCTACCTGTTCGCGCCGAACATCAACTCCTACAAGCGCTATGCCTTCGGATCGTTCGCGCCGACGGCGGTGGCGTGGGGGCACGACAACCGGACCTGCGCGGTACGGGTGGTGGGCCACGGGCCCGGACTGCGCTTCGAGCAGCGGGTACCCGGCGGTGACGTGAACCAATACCTCGCGGCGTCCGCCCTGATCGCCGCCGGGATCCACGGGCTGACCAACGATCTCGAGCTCGAGCCGCCAACCACCGGCAACGCCTACGAGCTGGACGTCGACCACGTCCCGTCGACGCTCGCCGAGTCCGCGGAGCTGTTCAAGAACTCCGCGATCGCCCGCGAGGCCTTCGGTGACGAGGTGGTCGACCATTACGCCAACGCCGCCCGGGTCGAGCTGGACGCGTTCAACGCCGCCGTCACGGACTGGGAACGGGTCAGGGGGTTCGAGCGACTGTGAGCCCTGAGCGCCGACGATTCTGCGATCGGGAGACGATATGACCACGGCGGAGGTGATCAACCCGGCCACCGAGGCCGTGGTGGAGACGCTGACTCTGCTGGACGCCGCCGGGACGGACGCGGCCATCGAGCGGGCCGACGCCGCATTCGCGCAATGGCGTGCGGTGGCACCTGCCGACCGGGCGCGGCTGCTCCGCCGGTTCGCCGCCGCCGTCGAGGGCGACCTGGAGAACTTGGCCCGGCTGGAGGTCGCGTCGGCCGGCCACACCATCGGCAACGCCCGCTGGGAGGCCGGCAACGTCCGCGACGTCCTGGAGTACTTCGCCGGGGCGGTGGAACGGCATGTCGGCGACCAGATCCCGGTGGCCGGCGGCCTTGACGTCACGTTCCACGAGCCGCTCGGCGTGGTCGGGGTGATCGTCCCGTGGAACTTCCCGATGCCGATCGCCGGATGGGGTTTCGCGCCGGCGCTCGCCGCCGGCAACACCGTCGTGCTCAAGCCCGCCGAGCTGACCCCGTCGACCGCCATCCGGCTGGGGGAGCTGGCCCTCGAGGCGGGCATCCCGCCGGGCGTGTTCCAGGTGCTGCCGGGAAAGGGCACCGTCGTGGGCCAGCGATTCGTCGACCACCCGCTGGTCCGCAAGATCGTGTTCACCGGTTCGACCGAGGTCGGCCAGGTGATCATGGCGGGCGCGGCCCGGCAGCTGAAGCGGGTGACCCTCGAACTCGGCGGCAAGAGCGCCAACGTCGTCTTCGCCGACGCCGACCTCGAAGCCGCCGCCGCGTCGGCGCCGGCCGGGGTGTTCGACAACGCGGGCCAGGACTGCTGCGCGCGATCGCGGATCCTGGTGCAGCGCAGCGTGCACGACCGGTTCCTCGAACTGCTCGAACCGGCCGTACGGGCGGTGAAGGTGAAGGACCCGGGCGCCGCGGACGCGCAGATGGGCCCGCTGATCTCGGCCGCCCACCGCGACCGGGTGGCGTCCTTCCTCACCGGTGACGTCGACGTCGCCTTCCACGGTTCCGCCCCCGACGGTCCCGGTTACTGGATGCGGCCGACCGTCGTGCTCGCCACCGACCCGCGGGATCGGTTGCTGCAGGAGGAGATCTTCGGCCCGGTCGTCACCGTCACCCCGTTCGACGACGAGGACGACGCGGTGCGGCTGGCCAACGACTCGCGGTTCGGGCTGTCCGGGTCGATCTGGACGCAGAACCTCGGCCGGGCACTGCGGGTATGCCGGGGCATCGAGTCCGGGAATCTCTCGGTGAACTCGCACTCCTCGGTGCGCTACTCCACGCCGTTCGGCGGGTTCAAGCAGTCCGGGCTCGGCCGGGAGCTGGGTCCACACGCCCTGGACTCGTTCACCGAGGTGAAGAACGTGTTCATCGCGGACCGGTAGAGCCGACCGCTGACCCCGCGCCACCACCCTTGATTCCGGAGAACGCATGACAGAGCAGTACCCCCCCACCGCGCAGGACCAGCCGGTCTGCCGACGGCTACCCGGCCGTGTCGCGGTGATCACCGGCGGCGGCAGCGGCATAGGCCTGGCCACGGCGCGCAGGCTGGCCTCCGAGGGGGCAACGGTCGTCATCGCCGACGTCGATGGTGACACCGGCACCGCGGCCGCCGAGGAGGTCGGCGGGCTCTTCGTCCGCACCGACGTCACCAGCGAGCGGGACGTCGAGGCCCTGTTCCGCGCCGCCGACGACGCCTACGGCCGCATCGACATCGCCTTCAACAACGCCGGCATCGCCCCGCCGGCCGACGACTCCATCCTGTCCACCGAGCCGGACACCTGGGACCTGGTCCAGGATGTGAACCTCAAGTCCGTCTACCTGTGCAGCCGCGCGGTGTTGCCGTACATGCGGTTGCGCCGCAAGGGATCGATCATCAACACAGCCTCGTTCGTGGCGGTGCTCGGGTCCGCCACGTCACAGGTCGCGTACACCGCATCGAAGGGCGGGGTGCTGGCGATGACCCGCGAGCTCGGTGTGCAGTTCGCCCGGGAGGGCATCCGGGTCAACGCGCTGTGCCCGGGCCCGGTGAACACCCCGTTGCTGCGGGACCTGTTCGCGAAGGACCCGGAGCGGGCGCAACGCCGTTTGGTGCACGTGCCGATGGGCCGATTCGCCGAGGCGGAGGAACTCGCCGCGGCGGTCGCATTCCTGGCCAGTGACGACTCGTCCTTCATCACCGCGTCGACGTTTCTGGTGGACGGCGGGGTGTCGTCGGCGTACGTGACCCCGCTGTGAGGAGGCCGTCACGACGCCCGCGGTGAAGGCGGCGGCACCGGTGGGGCCGGGGGGCGCGGCCCCACCGGTCGATGGGGCGTTGCTCCGGCCGATCGCCGCGGGCAACGCCTTCGAACAGACGGTGGAGCGCCTGCTGCAGGTGATCAAGCTCGGCATCGTGCCGCCGGGGGAGCGGCTGCCGCCCGAGCGGGAACTCGCTGTGCGACTCGGGGTTTCCCGGGTGAAGCTGCGGGAGGCACTGCACGAACTCGCCCTCGCCGGGCAGGTGGAGGTCCGGCGGGGGCGGGCCGGCGGCACGTTCGTGCGGCCCCCGGCCGCACCCGGTGACGAGCGGAGCGCGGCGGCCGCGCCGACCGCGCTGGACGTGGAAGACGTGCTGACCAGCCGCTGGGTGCTGGAGGTCGGATCGGTCGAGCTGGCCGCCGCCGCGCCGCTGGCCGCGGACCTTCGGTCCGCGCTGAGCGGCCACCTGGACGCCTCGTGCACCGCCGCCGAGCCGGACTACCGCCGGCTCGATTCCCGGCTGCACATCGCGCTGGCAGAGCTGACCGGCTCCCCGTCACTGATCCGCGACGTCGCGGACGCCCGGATGCGGGTCAACCAGCTGCTCGACCGGATCCCGCTGCTGGGGCCGAATCTCGCGCATTCCAACGCCCAGCACCGCACCATCGTCGCCGCCGTCCTGCGTGGCGATTCCGCCGCCGCCCGCGCGTCGATGATCGACCACCTCGCCGGGACCGCCGCGTTGCTCCGGGGATTCCTCACCTGATCGCGGCCTTTCCGGGCGGTGACGGTGCCCCCCGATCGAGCCAGTAGCGTTGATGACGGCCGGTCCGGGTACCGGTCCTGCGCCGTGGACCGCCGTGGTCCCGGAACAAGTCGAAGGAGAACGTATGAGTCTGAGTGACGACGACATCACGACGGGATCCGCCGCGGTGGAAGGTCCCGCGGATGGCGGAGCCTCCGGCAAGCCGGGCGTGCACGACGGCGGTGCTGATGGGGGAGCCGACGGTGGCGCCGGCGCCGAGGGCCCCGCGGACGGCGGAGCCTCCGGCAAGCCTGGCGTGCACGACGGTGGCGCTGACGGTGGAGCCGATGGTGGTGCCGATGGCGGTGCGGACGGCGGTGCCGATGGCGGTGCGGACGGCGGTGCCGATGGCGGTGCGGACGGCGGCGCCGATGGCGGTGCGGACGGTGGTGCCGATGGCGGTGCGGACGGCGGTGCGGACGGAGGCGCCGATGGTGGTGCCGACGGGACTGCCGGCAGCTGATGCACGGACCTGATCTGACGGGGGCGTCCCAGCCGGGGCGCCCCCGGGCCGTGCCGCCGCCCGCGCCGGAAGGCGTGCTGGGCCGGTGCATCTCGATCCCGCCCGGTGAATTCGCCGACCGCTACTGGGCATCGGAGGCGCTGCTGACCCCGGCCGCCGAGTTGCCCCGCGACTTCGCCGACCTGTTCTCCGCCGAGGCGGTGGACGACCTGATCGCCCGGCACGGCCTGCGCACACCCTTCCTGCGGATGGCCAAGGACGGTTCGGTGCTGGCGACGGCGTCGTTCACCCGTTCCGGCGGGGTCGGCGCCGGGATCGCCGACCAGGTCGCCGACGACAAGGTGCTCGCCCAGCTCGCCGGAGGCGCCACGCTCGTCCTGCAGGCGTTGCACCGCACCTGGCCGCCGCTGATCGACTTCGGCACCGCGCTGGCCGCCGAACTCGGCCACCCGGTGCAGATCAACGCCTACATCACGCCGCCGCAGAACCAGGGCTTCGCCGCGCACTACGACACCCACGACGTATTCGTGCTGCAGGTCGCCGGCAGCAAGCGGTGGACCATCCACCGTCCCGTTCTGGACGACCCGCTGCCGGACCAGACATGGGACCGGCGGCGCTCGCAGGTCTCCGCCCGGGCCGCCGAGACGCCCCTGATCGACACGATTCTCGCGCCCGGTGATGCGCTGTACCTGCCCCGCGGCTACCTGCATTCCGCCGTCGCGCAGGGCGAGGTGTCCATCCACCTGACGGTGGGCGTGCACGCGCTGACCGCCTACGACCTGGCCCGCGAGCTGATCGCCGGCGCCGCGTCGGACCGGGAACTCCGCCGATCGCTGCCGATGGGTATCGACGTCACCGACGTCGACGCGCTGGCCGCGCACGTCAAGGCCGCCGCCGCCCGCCTGAGCGCCGCCATCGACAGCGCCGACGCCGACCAGCTCACCGCCGTGGCCGCCCGGGTCGGACGCCGGCAGGCCGGCGAGACCCGGCCGGCGCCGCTGCCGCCGCTGGCCCAGCTCGCGGTGCTCCGGGCGGTCGACGGGTCGACCGAGCTGCGACTCCGGCCGGGTGCCCGCCCGCTGTGGCGGACCGCCGGCGACCGGACCGTGGTGGAAGTGCTGGACATCACGGTCAGTTGGCCGGTGGAGGTGGCGCCCGCGCTGCGGGAGGCGTTGTCCGGCAGGGTGTTCCGCCCGGAGGAGCTGCCCGGCCTGGAGCCGGACGAGCAGCTGGTGGTGGCCCGCCGGCTGATCCGGGAGGGCCTGGTGGTCGCGGCCGTCGACGGGCGGGATCGCGCCGCCGGTGACTGATCCGTCCGTCACGCTGGTGGAACCGGACCGGTCGGAACGGTGCGCCGCGCTGTCCGCGCTGCGGGCAGATCCCATGCTGGGCACAGCCTTTCCGGCGGCCCGGCTGCTCCTGGTCGAGCAACCGGGGCCCTGGGGCAGGGCCGGGCTGCTGGATTCCCGGTTCAGCCGGTCCGTCGCGCACCGGCTGATCGCCCGGCTCGACCCCACCGGTGTCCGGGTGCTCGCCATCCGGCGCCCCGGCCGGTCAATCCCGGGCGGGCGGCGGCGCTGGGCGCTGGTCGACTGCCGGCCGGGCCGCGAACGCCTGCGCTGGGGCACGTACGCCGATGACGCCGACCTGTTGTCGCTCGACACCGCCGCCGCTGCCCAGCCACCGGAACTGCGAGAGGGTGACGGTGCCGGTGCGGAGTCGCCGATCTTCCTGGTCTGCGCCCACGGCACGCACGACGCCTGCTGTGCACTCCGCGGGCGCCCGGTGGCGGCGGCCCTCGCGCTGGCCCGGCCGTCCGCGGTCTGGGAGTCCAGTCACGTCGGGGGCGACCGGTTCGCCGCCAACGTCCTCGTCCTGCCGACCGGCATCCTCTACGGGCGGGTGCCGGAGTCGGCGGCGTCCACGCTGGTGGCGGCCACCGACCACGGCCTGGTGCTGGAGGAGTACCTGCGCGGCCGGGTGGGCTTCGCGCCGCACGATCAGGTCGCCATGGCGCATGTGCACCGGGAACGGCCCGGCCTCCGCGTCGACGACGTGCTGTCGCTGGGCTCGAGCATCCCGGAACCCGGGCTGACGGCGGTGCGGGTGCGAGCCGGCGCAGCGATCGTCGAGGTCACGGTGCGGGTGGAGCACGCGCAGCGGGAGTGGCTGACCTGCCAGGCCCTGCAGCCGTCATCGGCCGTGGTGCACCGGCCGGTGTCCCTGCGGAAGGTGAGCGGCGCCGACGCCCGATAGGGCGGTCGACGTGGCCGCGCCCTAGGCTGCCGCCGTGACGCTGCCGCGGTCCACCATCGCCCTGGAAATGGCGGTCCGGGCCATCTTCGCCGGTCTGCCCCCAGGGGCCCGCCGCCTGCTGGCCGGGCGGCCCGTCCGACGGGACGGCCTCACCCTCGATCCCGACCTGCACCTGCTGCTGCGGCTGGAGAAGATGACCGCCGCCGGCACCCCGGCGGTGACGCTGGAACGGCGCCGCGAGCACCTGGACATCGCCGGCGCCCTGGTCGGCGGCCGGGTGCCCGGCGTACACACGAGCGATCTGCCGGTGCCCGGCGGCGACGGTGATCTGCCGGCGCGGCTGTACGTCCCGGACGATCTGCCCGCGGGATCGCCGTTGCTGGTGTTCCTGCACGGCGGGGGATGGGTGAACGGCAGCATCACCAGCCACGACCCGGTGTGTCGGTTCCTCGCCGTGCATGCCGGCGCGCGGGTGCTGTCCGTGGGCTACCGGCTCGCCCCGGAGCATCCGTTCCCGGCGGCCATCGACGACGTCACCGCGGCTTTGGCCTTCACGCAGCGGCACGCGGCCGACTGGGGCGCCGACCCCGCGGCCATTGCGCTGGGCGGCGACAGCGCCGGCGGCAACCTGTCGGCGGTGGTGGCCCACCGGGCGGTGCGGGAGGGAAGGCCGCCGCCGACCTGCCTGCTGTTGCTGTACCCGGCGTGTGACGCCGCCCATCGGTCCCGGTCACGGCACCTGTTCGCCGAGAACTTCTTCCTGACCGACGTGGACATCGAGTGGTTCTGCGCGAAGTATCTGCCGCCCGATGTGGACAGGGCCGACCCGCGGGCGTCGATCCTGCTCGCCGACGACCTGTCGGGATTGCCGCCGACCCATGTCGTCACCGCCGGCTTCGACCCGCTCCGCGACGAGGGAGAGATGTTCGCGCAACGTCTTGCAGGGGCTGGCGTGCCGGTCACCGTGCGCCGGGAGCCCGACCTCATCCACGGTTTCGCCAGCATGATCGGCATCTCGGTGCGGTCCCGGGAGGCGCTGGCGCAGGCCGCCGGCGCGTTGCAGGCGGCGCTGAGCCTGGCCACCGGGCGACCGTTGTGACCCACGAGGGCAAGCGTTTCTCACCGCATCCGGGGCTGCTTCCGCGCAGTGGCGCACCGGCGCAGCGGCCGGTCAAGCCCGACCGAAGGCTGCGATGGGGCCTTCGCGTCGTCTTCGGCTGGCTGCCGCCCGCGGTCCGGCGACGACTGGCCGGTGCACCGATTCGTCGTGACGGACAGACTCTGGACCCCGACCTGGCGTTGCTGCTCCGGCTCAGCGGTCTGGGCTCACGCCGCGCGGCGCCGCCTACCGTGCAGAGCCGGCGTCAGCAGGTCGACATCGGTGGGCCGTTGGTGGGCGGTCCGGCCGACACGTCGGTCGGCACCACCGATGTCATGGTCGCGGGCACGACGAACATCCCGTGCCGGCTGTACATCCCCGACGGTCTCGCCGCCGGCTCGCCGCTGCTCGTCTTCTACCACGGCGGTGCCTGGGTGACCGGCAGCCTGGACAGTCACGACCGGCTCTGCCGCTTCATCGCAGCGCACGCGGCGGTCCGGGTGCTGTCCGTCGGCTACCGGCTGGCACCGGAACATCCGTTCCCCGCCGCCTTCGACGACGCCGCGGCGGCCTATCGGTATGCGACCGGGAATGCCGCGGCGTGGGGCGCCGATCCCGGGTTGATCGCCGTCGGCGGCGACAGCGCCGGTGGCGGCCTTGCAGCTGCCGTCGCACTGCGGGCCGGTCGTGACGGCGGATCGCGACCGACGTTCCTGCTGATGTTCTACCCGCACTGCGACACCGCCGGCCGTGCGGCCTCCCGGGATCTGTTCGGCGAGGGATTCGGCCTCACCGACGAGGACATCGAGTGGTCGACCGATCAGTACCTGCCTGCGGGTGACGACCGCACCGACCCTCGCGTCTGCGTCGCGCGCGCTGACCACCTGTCGGGGATGCCGCCGACCTACCTCGTGACCGGTGGCTTCGACCCGCTGCGGGACGAGGGCGAACTGCTCGCTGATCGGCTCGAAGCGGCGGGCGTCGCCGTCATCGCGCGCAGGGAGCCGGATCTGATGCACGGATTCGCGAACCTACTGGGCATCTCCCCACGGTGCCGCGAGGCCGTCGCACACGCCTGCGGGGCATTGCGGACGGGGCTCGAGGTCAGCAGGCCCTGAGCGGACGCGCCTGCCGACACTGCGCACGTCACCTGATGATGGCGGACGGATGGAGAGGTGCCCCCGGTGAGACTCGAACTCACACTGTGCGGGATTTGAATCCGCTTCCTCTGCCAATTGGGATACGGGGGCAGGCCCCGCATGCGGGGCAGCAGCAATCTTAGACGGCCCCCTCGCTGCGTCGAACCGGCCGACGCCGACAACGATGTCGGGATGTCCGCCCGGCCGCGCTCTCACATCACACCGGCACCGCTGAGTACGTAGCCTGCGGGACACATTCCCCCGTTAGGCTGCCCGCCGGGACCAATGGCCGATCCGCGGCCATCGGCATGGCTGGAGGGTTGCCGGATGACGACTCCGAGACGAGTGCTCATCGCCGAGGACGAGGCATTGATCAGGCTCGACCTGGCAGAGATGTTGTCCGAAGAGGGTTTTGAGGTCGTGGGACAGGCGGCGGACGGCGAGCAGGCCGTCGCGATGGCGACGGAACTGCGGCCCGACCTGGTCATCCTCGACGTGAAGATGCCCAAGCGTGACGGCATCGACGCGGCGGGCGAGATCGTCGCCGAGCAGATCGCGCCGGTCGTCATTCTCACCGCCTTCTCGCAGCGCGACCTGATCGAACGGGCGCGTGACGCGGGCGCCATGGCATACCTGGTCAAGCCGTTCTCCAAGGCGGATCTGCTGCCCGCGATCGAGCTGGCGGTCGCCCGTTACGCCGAGACAGCGGCGTTGCGTGCGGAGGTCGCGGACATCACCCAGCGGCTCGAGGCCCGCAAGGTGATCGACCGGGCCAAGGGCCTGCTGATGACGCACCAGAAGATGACCGAACCCGAGGCGTTCCGGTGGATCCAGCGCACCGCCATGGACCGGCGCACGTCGATGCAGGCAGTCGCGGGCGCCGTGCTCGAGGGTCTCGCGGCCAAGAGCTGACGGTCACTGTCGGCGTCGCTGCCGAGCGCCCTCCCGACCGACCACCGACGGTGATCACGCCCGGACCGCGACGCGCGGACCGGGATGCAGGAGGCGCTGCGTCGTGCGACTGCCGAACGATTGACGGTCCAGGGCGCGTCGGACCGAAGAATCATCGCTCTCGCTGATGATTGGTGAGGTGATCGACGGTTACTCTTGCGTAGTTTCTGTTACTCACAGTTACCTCTGGGCATCGCCGCAGGTCAGCAGTAGGGTGCAACGGTTGCCGAACCGGACAACTCGGGCCGTGTGTCCGCCGCGTCGCGGTTTGGTTACGAGCCCACGCAAATGCGTGAGCGCGCCGCAAGTGTGGGATAGGTTCCCGGGCGTGTCCGGCGTCGTCGGCGCGACCGGTAAGCAAAGTCCGGTCAGAAAAAACCTCGGAGGTGGCCTGTGCATCGACGTTCGATGCGATCCGCCGTCGTCCTGGTGGCAATTGCCACCCTGACGTTGGCGGCCTGTGGTTCCAAGTCCAATGACAGTTCATCGAGCTCGGCGGCCGCCCCGGCCGCGAGTGGGGCTTCATCGGCCGCCGGCAGCGCCGCGTCCGGCAGTGCAGCGTCCGGCAGTGCAGCGTCCGGCAGTGCCGAGGCGTCGGGTTCGGCCTCCGCAGGCGGTGGCCTGAAGATCAAGGATCAGGTCCAGATCGACGTCGACGGCAACGAGGTTCCGGTCGCCGCCGGTGGTACCCCCGCAGATCCGGCCGGCAACGGCCAGGCGACCTGCCCGGCGACCACGACCATCGCGATGGCCGGCGCCCTGACCGGGCCGAACGCCGCACTCGGCATCAACATCCTCAACGGCGCGAAGGTTGCCGTCGACAAGCACAACAAGGCGAACGCCAACTGCCAGGTGCAGCTCAAGGAGTTCGACACCGAGGGCGACCCGCAGAAGGCGACCCAGGTCGCCCCGCAGATCGTCGGGGATCAGAACGTCATCGGTCTGCTCGGCCCGGCCTTCTCGGGTGAGACCAAGGCAACCGGCCCGATCTTCTTCCAGGCAGGGCTGCTCTCGCTGACGGCGTCGGCCACCAACCCGGCGCTGACCACCAACGGCTGGACCAACTTCTTCCGTGGCCTGGCCAACGACGCCGTGCAGGGCCCCGCCGTGGCCAACTACATGGTCAAGACCCTGGGCTACAAGAAGGTCTGCGTCGTCGAGGACAACACCGACTACGGTGCAGGTCTCGCCGAGGAGATCAACAAGGGTCTGGGCGATGCGGCTGACAGCAACTGCGCGGCCAAGGTGAAGACCGGTGACAAGGACTTCTCCGCCACCGTGCAGCTGGTCAAGGGCGAATCGCCGGACGCGGTGTTCTACGCCGGCTACTACTCCGAGGCAGCGCCGTTCGTGCAGCAGTTGCGCGACGGTGGAGTGACCGCCCCGTTCGTCTCCGCGGACGGCACCAACGATCCGCAGTTCGTGGCGCAGGCGGGCGAGGCGTCCAAGGACGCCATCCTGTCCTGCCCGTGTGGCCCGGCCCCGGACGCCTACGCGACCGAGTACCAGGACCTCAACGGTGCGGCTCCCGGCGTGTACTCCACCGAGGGCTATGACCTGGCGACGATCATGCTGCTGGGCATCGATTCCGGCGTGAAGGACCGCGCAGGCCTGATCGACTACGTCAAGAACTACGACGGCACCGGCCTTGCGCGGCAGTACAAGTGGAACTCCACCGGCGAGCTGTCCTCGTCGCTGATCTGGATCTACAAGGTCCAGTAGTTCCATCCCGAACGACTCAGGCGACCGGGGGTTCACGATGGGTGGGCCCCCGGTCGTCTGTTGTCGGTTCGGTGTTTCCGGTGCGTTGTGTTCCACCGCGTTTCTTCGCACGACCTTCGTCTTTCCGCGCGTTTCGTTCCATCTGGGCGGTCGACACGACCAAGACCCAGGAGGTGTTCGCCTGCATTCCTCCCGGTGCGCAGAATGTGCAGCGCAACGGCTCGGGTGCGCTGATTCCGGTGCGCCGATCTCACTCGCATCACGGGCATGAAGGAGCACGATGACGGGTCCTCTCGCCGAGAGCGTTCTGTTGTTGGCCGCACCGCCCATCAACTTCAACGTTGAGGGTTTGGCCAAGAACTTCTGGCAACTCACGGTCGACGGTCTGGCCTACGGAGCGATCTATGCGCTGGTCGCCGTCGGCTACACCCTCGTTTACGGCGTGCTGCGATTGATCAACTTCGCGCATTCCGAGATTTTCATGCTCGGCATGTTCGGCCAGTACGCGGTGCTGCTGATGTTGGGATTCTCGCCCAGCGGCAACGTGTACAGCGAGGGCACGCTGATGACGATCGTCTACCTGGGCATCGCCATGATCGGTGGCATGGCGGTGTCCGGTGGCGCGGCGGTCGGCCTCGAGCGACTCGCGTACCGACCACTGCGCAAACGCAATGCGCCGTCGCTGGTCTTCCTGATCACCGCCATCGGCGCGTCATTCGTGCTGCAGGAGTTCGTGCACTACGTGCTTCCGGAGATCACCAACGGCACGCTGGGCGGCGTCAACGCCCAGGTACCGATCCGGTTGGTGGCACCGGAAGAGCAGTTCATGATCTTCGGCGCGTCGGTCACCAACATCACCCTGATCATTCTGACCTCCGCTTTCGTGCTCGCCCTCGGGACCGACATCTTCGTCAATCGCACGAAGTTCGGTCGCGGGATCCGGGCGGTCGCGCAGGACCCGACGACGGCGACGCTGATGGGCGTCAGCCGGGAGCGGGTCATCATCCTGACGTTCCTCATCGGTGGCATGCTCGCCGGCGCGGCCGCGCTGCTGTACACGCTGCGGGTGCCCAACGGCATCATCTATTCCGGCGGCTTCATCCTCGGCATCAAGGCGTTCTGCGCCGCGGTGCTCGGCGGCATCGGCAACCTCCGTGGCGCCCTGCTCGGCGGCCTGATCCTGGGGGTCATGGAGAACTACGGTCAGGTGCTGTTCGGCACCGGTTGGCGTGACGTCGTCGCGTTCGTGCTGCTGATCCTGATCCTGATGTTCCGGCCCACCGGAATCCTCGGCGAGACCCTCGGGAGGGCGCGGGTATGAGCACCCCTTCGTTCGACCAGCGCCCCAAGGGTGGCGTGGGCGATGCCTTCCGCGGGTGGTGGAATGCATTGTCCCGGCCGGCCCAGTGGGCGTTCGGTGCCCCGGTCATCCTGTTCATCGCGGTTCTGCCGCTGCTCAACATCCCGCTGCTCACCACCGAGGGCACCAACTTCGGCACGGTCATGGCACAGTTCGGCGCCACCGCACTGATCGCGATCGGGCTGAACGTGGTCGTCGGCCAGGCCGGCCTGCTCGACCTCGGGTACGTCGGCTTCTACGCGGTCGGCGCCTACACGGTCGCGCTGTTGTCGAGTCCCAACAGCCCGTGGAACCTCACCGGCCCGGACGGCTGGCTGTCCACGGACTGGGCGTGGCTGGCGTTGCTGCCGATCGCCATGCTGGTCACCGCGATTTCCGGGCTCATCCTTGGTTCACCGACTTTGCGGCTACGCGGCGACTACCTGGCGATCGTCACGCTGGGATTCGGTGAGATCGTCCGACTGCTCGCCGACAACCTGGACGAGATCACCGGCGGCGGGCGGGGTCTGTCCCAGGTCGCCTATCCGCGGCTCGGCGTCAACGAGGAATTCCCGCTCGGCGTCTTCTCCGCCGGCAATGTCGGCAAGACGCTGAACTCCGGTATCTGGTGGTTCTGGGTGTCGATCATCCTGATCATCGTGATCCTGCTGTTCGTCGGCAATCTCGAACGATCCCGGGTCGGCCGGGCGTGGGTCGCGATCCGGGAGGACGAGGACGCCGCGGAGATCATGGGTGTGCCCACCTTCAAGTTCAAGCTGTGGGCGTTCGTCATCGGCGCCATGATCGGCGGCATGTCCGGCGCGCTCTACGCCGGCCAGGTGCAGTTCGTGGTGCCGACCAACTTCAACGTCGTGAACTCGGTGCTGTTCCTGTGCGCCGTCGTGCTCGGCGGTCAGGGCAACAAACTCGGCGTCATCCTCGGCGCTTTCATCATCGTGTACCTGCCGAACTTCTTCCTCGGCCGGACCGAGATCCTCGGCATCCCGGTGGACGGTAGTCAGATCGCCGAATACAAGTACCTGTTCTTCGGGCTCGCCCTCATGGTGCTGATGATCTTCCGGCCGCAGGGGCTCATCCCCGTCCGGCAGAAACTGTTGATGTATGGCCGGGAGCTGTACGTCGCCGCCCGGCGTCGCGCCAAGGAAGAGCAATCGGAGGTGGTCGCCAAATGAGCCGCGACGATTCTGAATCGCTGCACGACCCGGGCGCGGTCGGGGCCGGCGCGGAGGTCGGCGAGGAATACCGGCACATGTCGGAGGAGGCCTTCGGCGAGGGGCCGGTCGGCCCGATGATCCTCGACGAGGCAGTCACGGTCGACGTCGCAGACGTCATGCCGGAACTGGCCGACCCCGAGGTGGTCGCCGAGATCGTCGCTCCCACCCGCGAGATCGACACCCCGGTCGGCGAACCGCTCGTCGAGCTCGACAAGGTGACGGTCAAGTTCGGCGGCCTCACCGCGCTGGACGCGGTCACGTTCACCATCAACCGCGGCGAGATCCTCGGCCTGATCGGTCCGAACGGTGCCGGCAAGACCACCTGCTTCAACGCCATGACGGGCGTCTACCGGCCCACCTCGGGCACCGTCACCTTCGACCACCAGGTGCTGGCCAAGCTCAAGCGGAACCAGATCACCCGGCTCGGCATCGCCCGGACGTTCCAGAACATCCGGCTGTTCGGCGAGATGACGGCACTGGAGAACGTTGTCGTCGGCACCGACGCCCGGCACCGGACATCCGTCCCCGGCGCGACGTTCCGGGTTCCGCGACACCGGCACGAGGAGCGGGACGCCATCGACCGTGGCATGGCCCTGCTGGAATTCGTCGGCGTCGGCGGTCGAGCGACGGAGAAGGCGCGCAACCTGCCCTACGGCGACCAGCGTCGGCTGGAGATCGCCCGCGCGCTGGCCACCGAGCCGAAGCTGCTGTGCCTGGACGAGCCGGCGGCGGGGTTCAACCCCGCCGAAAAGGCAGCGCTGGTCGAACTGATCCGCAAGATCCGGTCCGACGGGTACACGGTGCTGCTCATCGAGCACGACATGCGACTGGTGATGGGCGTGACGGATCGGATCGTCGTTCTCGAGTTCGGCAAGAAGATCGCCGAGGGCGTGCCCTCGGAGATCCGCGACAATCCGGCGGTCATCGCCGCCTACCTGGGGGTACCTGACGATGCCACTGCTTGAGATCAAGGACATGACGGTCGGCTACGGCCGGATCGAGGCACTGCACGGCATTTCGCTGGCGGTGGAGAAGGGCGAGCTGGTCACCCTGATCGGCGCCAACGGGGCCGGCAAGACCACGACGATGCGGGCCATCTCCGGCATCCGGCCGCTGACCCGCGGCTCGATCGTCTTCAAGGACCAGGACATCACCAAGATGAAGGCCTACCAGCGGGTACTGGCCGGCATCGTGCAGGCCCCCGAAGGACGCGGTGTCTTCCCAGGCATGACGGTCCAGGAGAACCTGGACATGGGCCATTACGGCCGGAAGTTCCACAACAAGGCCGAGCTGAAGGAGACCCTCGACCGGGTCTTCGAACTGTTCCCGCGACTGGAGGAGCGGCGCTCCCAGTACGGCGGCACGCTGTCCGGCGGGGAGCAGCAGATGGTGGCCATCGGCCGCGCGCTGATGGCCAGGCCCGAGGTGCTGCTGCTCGACGAGCCGTCGATGGGCCTGGCGCCGATGATGATCCAGCAGATCTTCCGCATCATCTCGGAGATCAACGCCACCGGCGTGACGATCCTGTTGGTCGAGCAGAACGCCCAGCAGGCCCTGTCCCGCTCCGATCGTGCCTACATCCTGGAGACCGGCGAGGTGGTCAAGTCCGGCCCCGGCCCCGAACTGCTCGCCGACCCGGCGATCAAGGAGGCCTACCTCGGCGTCGCGTGACGCTGCTCAATCCCGTGTTGATCATGGCAAAACTCGCAGTTTCAGCCTTCGACACGCTGTGCGGCGCGTGAGTTTTGCCATGATCACCTTCGAGATGGTCGGGCCGAGGTGCGGTAGGGCAGGATGCCCGGGTCAGCCGATGAGCCCGCGCAAAGCTGAGATCAGAGGATCCGGATCGAGGTAGATGTCCGTGGCCGTGGCGTAAATGATGGTCCAGCCGGCGTTGGTCAACTGATTGTGGCGTCGGCGATCGCGGCTGAGCGATCCGTCTCCAGCGTGGAAATCCTGGCCGTCGTACTCCAGACCGATCCTGCGCTCGCGCCAGCCGAGGTCAAGTCGGCGAGTCCCGCCCGGAGCGACGGCAACAACAATCTGCAGCTCCGGGGGCGGCAGCCCCGCTTCCAGAACCCGGAACCGGGTCCGCGACTCCATCCCGGACTCGGCGAGCCCATCGGCGTGAGGCAGCCAATGGCGAACATCGACGATGCCTCTCCGGCCCCGTGCTCTGTCGATGGCGGCCCCCAAGTGACCCGAAGTGGTTGCGCCGCAGCGCAATGCGGCGTCCAGGACAGCGAGCACGTCGATCTCCCGCCCCGCACACGCGACGTCGACGGCTGCGTCGGCCGCGTCCGTCACGAGGATGTCCTCGTGGTGCTGGAGGCGCCACCTCGGGACAGCCTGATGCAGCACCACCCCAGGGCGGCGTCGCAGAGATCGGCCGTCGGTCGTCGTCACGTGCAGCAATCCGTCGTCCACGACGCCGAAGCCGTGCAGCTGTGCGGCGGTCTGATGACAGGCAACGATTTCTCGACCGACCGACGCCTGCAGAGCGCGTAGCCGGGTCGTCAGGTCCGACCTGCTGTCCAGGTAGACACCACGCCAAGGATGCGTCGTGAGTCCCGACTCGACTGCGGCCGCCATGGCACGCCAATCGAGGCTGCGCCTGAGCTCCTGTGTGGTGACGTGGTGCGTGAGGCTGAAGGTTGCCGATGGGTCGAGCACCTGCCCACGCTGGCGCGACCTTCAGTTCGGGGAGCACTGTCTGGCCGCCTTTGTGGACGGTTTGCTGTACGTGCACCGAAACACCGGGCTGGTGCACGCGTTCGAGGGTCAAGCTGATCTCGGCGGCGCGGGCCCGTGTACGGCCGTGCGGGCCGCAGCGGTGTTGATCATGGCAAAACTTGCAGATATCGGCTCAGACACGCCGTGTCCGGTGCGAGTTTTGCCATGATCAACAGCAAATGACGTGCGCCCCGCTGTGCCCGGACCAGGGGTCAGACCTCGCGCAGCAGCACCGTGAGCCGGGCGGTGCAGATGCGGCGGTCCTGCTCGTCGGTGATCACGATGTCGAACGTGCACAGGGTGCGGCCGATGTGCACCGGCACCGACACCGCCGTCACCAGCCCGCGCGCGGCGGACCGGTGGTGGGTGCAGTTCAGCTCGATGCCCAGCGGGGCCTTGCCGTCACCGATCAGCGACCCGTGGAACGAGCCCATCGTCTCGGCGAGCGCCGCGCTGGCCCCGCCGTGCAGCAGGCCGAACGGCTGCCGGTTGCCGGCCACCGGCATCGTCGCGACCACCCGATCGCGGGTGAACTCGGTCAGCTCGATGCCGAGGTTCTCGGCCAGCTCACCGCGCATCTCGCGGACGATCGCCAGCACCGCCTGTGGGTCCGGCGGCTGCGGCAGCTCCTGAAGCGCGCGGAGGCCGGCGGGTCCTGGCAGGGCGGTCATCGGGATCTCCCACATGGGTTGCTGGTGTTGCGGCGGGTGCTCAGGGGCCGCGATGTGAGCGGACCGGGCTGTCGGTGCCTGACCCTAGACTCGGGCCCGTGAGTCCGACGACGACAGGTACCCGGGCGCGAAGCGCCACCCCCCGTAACGCGCCACCGGCAGCGCCGGAAGCGCCGGCCGGGCCCGTGCTGTTGCTGCTGGACGGTCATTCGATCGCATACCGCGCCTTCCACGCCCTGCCGGCGGAGAACTTCTCCACCACCACGGGCCAGTTCACCAATGCGGTGTACGGCTTCACCTCGATGCTGATCAACCTGCTGCGCGACGAGCGGCCCACCCATGTGGCAGTCGCCTTCGACCTGTCCCGGCAGACCTGGCGCCGGGAGGAGTACGTCGAGTACAAATCGAACCGCACCGCCTCGCCGTCGGAGTTCAACGGGCAGATCGAGCTGATCAAGGAGGTGCTCGCGGCGCTGCGCATCCCGACCGTCACGGCCGAGAACTACGAGGCCGATGACGTCATCGCGACGCTGACCATGCGGGCGGTGGCGGAGAACATGCAGGTGCGCATCTGCACCGGCGATCGCGATGCGCTGCAACTGGTCTCGGACGACGTGACGGTGCTCTACCCGAAACGCGGGGTGTCCGAGCTGACCCGGTTCACGCCCGAGGAGGTCGAATCCAAATACGGCCTGACGCCGCTGCAATACCCGGACTACGCCGCCCTGCGCGGCGATCCGTCCGACAACCTGCCGGGCATCCCAGGAGTGGGGGAGAAGACGGCGGCCAAGTGGATCCGCGAATTCGGCAGTCTCACCGCGCTGACCGATCGGGTCGACGAGGTGCGCGGCAAGGTCGGTGACGCGCTGCGGGAGAACCTGACGAGCGTGCTGATGAACCGGCGGCTCACCGAACTGGTCCGTGAGGTGCCGATCGACGCCGATCCGGTCATCGACTTCCCGGCGGTCCCGTACGACCGGGAAGCCGTGCACAAGATCTTCGACGACCTCCAGTTCCGGGTGCTCCGGGAGCGCCTGCTCGAGACCTTCGTGCAGGAGGACGAGACCAGCACGGAGGGTTTCGAGGTCGCCGGCGCCCGGCTCGCCACCGGCACCGTCCGGCAGTGGCTCGCCGACCACGCCGGTGGGCGGGTCGGTCTGCACATCAGGGGCACCTGGGCACCCGGCGGCGGCGACGTGCACACCCTCGCCATGGCGGCAGCCGACGGGGCGGCGGCGGTGGTGGACGTCGTCGGTGCCGACCCGGACGACGAGGCCGCGCTCGCCGCATGGTTCGCCGACCCGACCCCGACCAAGGTCGGTCACGACCTGAAGCCGGCGATCAACGCCCTGACGGCGCGCGGCTGGCCGGTGGACGGCGTGGCGTGCGACACCGCGCTCGCCGCCTACTTGGCGCGGCCGGGCCAGGCCACCTTCGACCTGCACGACCTGGTGCACCGGTACCTGCACCGGAGCCTGGATCCGGACCACAGCACGAACACCGAGCAGCAGCTGTCGTTGATCCCGGACGAGGACGAGAACGCCGCCCGGGACGTCGACACCAGGGACATGGTCAAGGCGCGGGCAATCATCGACCTCGCCGACGCCCTGGAGAAGCACCTGGAGTCGCTCGGCCAGGGATCGCTGCTGGCCGACATGGAACTGCCGGTGATGACCGTGCTGGGGATCATGGAACGGGACGGCATCGCGGTCGATGTCGAGTACCTCGACGACCTGCAGTCCCAGTTCGCGGCGGAGGCGGAGATCGCCGCCAAGGCCGCGTACGCCGAGATCGGCAAGGAGGTCAACCTCGGCTCCCCGAAGCAGTTGCAGGTGGTCCTGTTCGAAGAGCTGAACATGCCGAAGACCAAGCGCACGAAGACCGGTTACACCACCGACGCCGACGCGCTGGTCAACCTGCACGAGCAGACCGGGCACCCGTTCCTCACGCATCTGCTGCGCCACCGGGACGTGACCCGGCTCAAGACCACCGTCGAGGGTCTGCGCAAGTCCGTGAGCGACGACGGGCGCATCCACACCACCTACCAGCAGACCGTCGCCGCCACCGGCCGGCTGTCCAGCACCGAGCCGAACCTGCAGAACATCCCGATCCGCACCGATGAGGGACGGCAGATCCGCCGCGCGTTCGTACCCGGCCCGCACGCCGCCGAGCTGCTCACGGCCGACTATTCGCAGATCGAGATGCGGATCATGGCAACCCTTTCCGAGGACGCCGGGCTGATCGAGGCGTTCAATTCGGGCGAGGACCTGCACACGGCCGTCGCGGTCAGGGCGTTCGGTGTGCCCGCCGAGCAGGTGACGCCGGAACTGCGTCGCCGGATCAAGGCGATGTCCTACGGCCTGGCCTACGGGTTGTCGGCGTTCGGGCTGTCCGGCCAGCTGAAGATCTCCGTCGAGGAGGCCCGCGAACAGATGGAGGCCTACTTCGCCCGCTTCGGCGGGGTGCGCGACTACCTCCGGCGCACCGTCGCCCAGGCCAGGACCGACGGGTACACCGAGACCGTCTTCGGCCGGCGCCGCTACGTCCCCGACCTCACCAGCGACAACCGGCAGAAGCGGGAGATGGCCGAGCGGATCGCGCTCAACGCCCCGATCCAGGGCAGCGCCGCGGACATCATCAAGGTCGCCATGCTCAACGTCCAGCGACGCATCGAGCGGGAAGGCCTGCGGTCCCGGATGTTGCTCCAGGTGCACGACGAACTTGTCTGCGAGGTGGTGGCAGGGGAGCAGGAGGCGATGACGGCCGTCCTCCGCGAGGAAATGGCCGGTGCCTATCCGCTGGCCGTGCCGTTGGAGGTCTCCGTGGGGTCGGGCCCGAACTGGGACGCAGCGGCACACTGACCCTGCGAAGCGCTAGCGAACAGAGAGTTACCGACGCGTTCAAGTGTCGTCTCGCAAATGTCTGTTTTGGGCATTACGCTACGTGTGCAAGTCGGCAAACGCCGGCGAACGACACTCCCACCCGAGGCGGCTCTCGTGATGAAGACCGACGACACCACCTACACCATCACCAACCTGTCCCAGGGCGCTGCGATCGGGCTTTTCCTCTTGGGCGCTGTCGTCGCAGTGGTCTTCATCGTCGCGTACATCAAGATCATCACCAAGGCCGGGTACTCGCCCTGGTGGGTGCTGATCCTGTTGGTGCCGATCGCGAATGTCGTGATGCTGCTCGTCTTCGCCTACAAGGAATGGCCGATCCAGCGCGAGCTCGCCGCGCTTCGTGCCCGGGCCAACCAGGCGCCCCGCGGCGACCAGTTTCAGCCGGGAGCGGCCCAGCCGGGGTACGGCCAGCAGTAACGACGACCGCAGACCGCACGACGATCCCGCTCCGAGCCGAGCACCAATCCGGCCGCCCGGCCGAGATGCGCGGCACGGAACCCTCAGCCGGGCAGTCGGCTGACGAAGATCGCCGTGCCGGGGAAGATCTCGCCCCGCTCCGGTGACCACTGGCCCCACACGCCGGTGAACCCTTCCGGCCACTCGGGCTCGATGACGTCCTCGACGACGAATCCGGCAGCGACGAGTTCGCGGATCCGGTCGCCCATCGTCCGGTGGTGCTCGACGTAGGCGGGCACGCCGTCCTCGTCCACCTCCACGTACGGAGAGCGATCGAAGTAGGACTGGATCGCCATCCGGCCGGCCGGCCCGGGGTCGTCCGGGAACACCCAGCGCATCGGGTGCGTCGCCGAGAACACCCACCGGCCACCCGGCCGCAGCACCCTGGCGACCTGCCGCATGGCCAGCGCCGAGTCGGCAACGAACGGGATCGCCCCGAACGCGGAGAACGCGAACTCGAAACTGTCGTCGGCGAAGGGCAACTCGCAGACATCGGCCTGCACCAGCGGCACGGTGACGCCGGTGCTCGCGGCGGCGGCGGTCGCGAAACCCAGCATCCCCGCCGACAGATCGAAGGCCACCACCTGTGCGCCGTGGGCGCGCAGGTATCGCGAACACGGTGCCGAACCACAGCCGACCTCGAGGACGCGACGCCCCGCCACGTCACCGAGCAGACCGGCCTGCGACTCCCGCAGGTTCTCCGGGCACCACACGAAATCCAGGTCACCGAGGAACTCGCCGTGCTCGGCGTGGTAGTCGCCGGCGTCGGCGTCCCACCACCGTCTGTTGGCGGCCCGGGACACCGCCTGGTCCGCACCCGTCCGGCGGGGGCGGGTCGGGCCGATCGGCGCGAAGGACGCCGGAGGATCCGGCGTGGACGCCATCGCGGCCGACCGCGCGGTCCCAGCGGCCGGCGCGGTCCCAGCAGCTGGCACCGACCCAGCGGCCGGCACGGAGCCGGCGCTCGACACGTGCCCGGCGCTCGGCGCGGGTGCGGACCGACCGGTCGGCGCGCTCGGCGGAGCGGCATCGGCGTCACCCGCTGTCGTCGACGGCGAGGGAACAGTGGACGGTTCCGGCAGTGGCACGGCACCATGGTCGCACCGCGCCGGAACCGCCCGAGCACAGTTCCGGCTCGTCCAGGGCGCCGATGCCCACCAATCGGCTGCCGCCGCGCACCCGCGCGAGGGCGCGCCAGTGATCATCACCGGGCGCACACCAGCGCCCGGCAGCACCTTCGGGCGGTACTCGATCGGGTGGCCGATGCCGTACCCTGGAAGCCGCGCTGTGGGTCTGTGCTGTCTCGGAATGGAGCAGGCCGCACTCATCCGGCCACCTCACCGTGGTCAGGCACCGTCAGCATCGCCTTCGAGCAGGGCGTCGTCCTCGGTCGCCCCGGATGAAATCGGCCCCGCCGCGTGCCGACCGTCCGGACCTGGCCGCCCGCCCGTCAGTGGCAACGCCCGGGTTCCACCAATCCACCCTCCGGAGTACCCCACCACATGTCCACCCCTACCGTCACCGCCCCGCAGGTCGCGATCAACGACATCGGGTCGGCTGAGGACTTCCTCGCAGCCATCGACCTCACGATCAAGTACTTCAACGATGGCGACATCGTCGAGGGCACCATCGTCAAGGTCGACCGCGACGAGGTCCTGCTCGACATCGGCTACAAGACCGAGGGCGTCATTCCCTCGCGCGAGCTGTCCATCAAGCACGATGTCGACCCCAGCGAGGTCGTCTCGATCGGTGAGCACGTCGAGGCCCTCGTCCTCCAGAAGGAGGACAAGGAAGGCCGTCTCATCCTGTCCAAGAAGCGCGCGCAGTACGAGCGCGCCTGGGGCACCATCGAGAAGATCAAGGAAGAGGACGGCGTCGTCTCCGGCACCGTCATCGAGGTCGTCAAGGGTGGTCTGATCCTTGACATCGGGCTGCGCGGCTTCCTGCCCGCTTCCCTGGTGGAGATGCGCCGGGTCCGCGACCTGCAGCCGTACGTCGGCCGCCAGCTGGACGCCAAGATCATCGAGCTGGACAAGAACCGCAACAACGTCGTGCTGTCCCGCCGCCAGTGGCTGGAGCAGACCCAGTCCGAGGTGCGCAGCGAGTTCCTCAACCAGCTCGGCAAGGGCCAGGTCCGCAAGGGCGTCGTCTCGTCGATCGTCAACTTCGGCGCGTTCGTCGACCTCGGCGGCGTCGACGGCCTGGTGCACGTCTCCGAGCTGTCCTGGAAGCACATCGACCACCCGAGTGAGGTTGTCGAGGTCGGCCAGGAGGTCACCGTCGAGGTGCTCGACGTCGACATGGACCGCGAGCGCGTCTCGCTGTCGCTCAAGGCGACGCAGGAGGATCCGTGGCGGCACTTCGCCCGGACCCACGCCATCGGCCAGGTCGTGCCCGGCAAGGTCACCAAGCTGGTTCCGTTCGGCGCGTTCGTCCGTGTCTACGACGGCATCGAGGGCCTGGTGCACATCTCCGAGCTGGCCGGCCGGCACGTGGAGATCCCCGAGCAGGTCGTCGCGGTGGACGACGAGATCTTCGTCAGGGTCATCGACATCGACCTCGAGCGTCGCCGGATCTCACTGTCGCTGAAGCAGGCGAACGAGGGCATCACCACCGAGACCGAGTTCGACGAGGTGCGCGCCCAGTACGGCGTCGTGGACCACTACGACGACGCCGGCAACTTTGTGCCGCCGGAGGGCTTCGACGTCGAGAGCGGCGAGTGGCTGGAGGGCTTCGACGCCCAGCGTGAGGCGTGGGAGAAGCAGTACTCGGAGGCGCATGCGGTCTACGAGTCCCACCTCAAGCAGATCGCGGCGGCCGCGGTGGCCGACGCGGAGGCCGCGGAGCCGAGCAACTACTCGTCCGGCAGTGCGGCGCCGTCCGATCCGGAGACCCCGTCCGGGTCGCTGGTCAACGACGAGCAGCTCGCTGCGCTGCGGGAGCGGCTCGCCGGGAGCTGACGGCTCCCGCGGCAAGCTGTCGCTGAGTTCGGCCAACAGGGCCGTCACCGGATCCGGTGACGGCCCTGTTGGCAATTTGTGACCTGACACGCCGCTCCGCCGCGCCGTTTGTGGCTCGTGCGGGGCGCGCCGGACATTACGGTGAGGGCATGCGACGTCTTGGAACGGTTGTCGCGGCCACGGCCGCCGCCCTGCTGCTGCTGTCCGCCTGCGGGTCCGACTCGGCGGGCGAAAGGCGCACTGTCACTGCGGTTGTCACCGTCTCGAGTGGTGCGAGCGGGGCCAGCGGCGCGGCGTCCGGAAGCGCCTCCGCGCCAGCCGGCGCGAGCGCTCCGAAGTCGTCCGCACCGGCATCCTCGGCCCCGGCATCCAGCTCCGCAGCGCCCGCGCCGATCAAGAAGGTCGATCCACTGAAGGTGGACTGCGCGTCCATCCTCAGTGCCGCCGACATCAAGAAGATCTTCAACAAGGACATCCCGAACGACCGGCTCAAGATCACGGTCAAGGAACTCAACACGGACGCCGGGCAGACCGGCCGGATCCGGTGCCTGTACGGGCTGAGCGGCGACAAGAAGTCCGGTGCCTTCTCGATGGCGTTGACGCAGTACACCAACGCGGACGCGGCCAAGAAGCAGGTGGGCGTCACCGTCCAGAACGAGACCGACAACAACGCGAAGATCTCCGACGTCACGGTCAGCGGTTATCCGGCAACGGTGGCGCTGCGCGACGGCGGGTTGATCATCATGCCGTACGACAGCTGGACGCTGGCCATTGCGACCTCCGCCGACATCCCGCCGGCCGCCCTGGAGCAGGGACTGCCGAAGGTCGCCGAAGCGGCCTTGGCCCGCATCCTGAAGGGCTGACCGGCACGACGAAGGGCCCCGGCGATGCTCGCCGGGGCCTTCCGCTGACCATCACGTTGTAGAGGTTGAGACCGGCCGAATCCGAAGGCACGCCGGTCAGGCGGACGGCGGGTTCGTCGGCGGGTCCCCTCAGGCGGCTTCGTCAGTCGGCGAGTTCGTCAGACTGCGGCGGGAACGGGAGCTGCCTGGGGCCGCCCTGCGCCCGCCCGTGGCGCGGTCCAACGGTGCCGGCCGACGCGGAACCAGGACAGCAGCCCGCGCCGCACCAGAATCCCCAGGGCGCTCAGCGGGACCAGTCCGGGGCGGCCGAGCCGGTGACGGCCGACGGTCGGGGCCGCCGCCAGGGTGATGCTGATGGTGCTCACGGCGCCTCCTCGTGGGTACGGCGTCCGGCCGGGCCTGATCACTGTGGCCCGGGGCGGATCTGCTTGCCTGATAACGCTACGTGGCAGGCTGAGGCGCGGCCCGGAGGTCGTGCAGCGTGTCGGCCGGCGACAGAACCGGCGGCCCCCCGGGGACGGGAACAAGGAGTGTTTGATGATCACGGTCGCGGTCACCGGTGGAATCGGTGCCGGCAAGTCGACGGTGTCGAGGGCGCTGCACGACCGGGGCGCGGTGGTGATCGACAGCGACCGGCTGGCCCGGGATGTGGTTGCGCCGGGCACACCGGGTCTGGCCGCGATCGCCGAGGCCTTCGGCCCTGCGGTGATCGGCGCCGACGGAGCGCTGGACCGGGCGGCGCTGGGCGCGACCGTGTTCGCCGACCAGTCCGCGCGGCGGCGACTGGAGGGCATCACCCACCCGCTCGTGCGGGCGCGCTTTCGCGAGCTGCGACGGGCCGCGCCGCCGGACTCTGTCGTCGTCAACGACATTCCGCTGCTCACCACCCTCGAGGTCGCGGCGTCGTTCCACCTGGTGATCGGCGTGGTGGCCGACCCCGAAGTACGGCTGCAGCGGCTGGAGGGGCGGGGCCTCGCGCCGGCGGACGCCAGGGCCCGGATGGCGGCCCAGTTGAGCGATGACGAGCGGGCCGCGTTCTGCGACGTGATGATCCACAACCACGGTGACGTGGACGTACTCGACGCCGCCGTGGCCGACCTGTGGACCCGCCGGCTGGTGCCGTTCGAGTCCAATGTGCGGGCGGGTCGGCCGGCCGCCAGGGGCGGCGCCCCCCGGCTGGTGCCGGCCGATCCCGCCTGGGCCGCGACGGGCGCCCGCCTCGCCGCCCGGGTCTCGGCGGCGGCCGGCGGCTCGCGGGTCGACCACATCGGGTCGACCGCGGTGCCCGGGATGCCGGCCAAGGACGTCATCGACCTGCAGCTGACCGTCCCGGACCTGGGTACCGCCGATGACCTGGCGCCCGCGCTCGCCGCCGCCGGATTCCCGCGGCTCCCGGGAGTGGACCGGGACGAGCCGCACGCCGGCAATGCCCTCCGAGCCGACGACGAGCCCGATCGCTGGGCGAAACGGCTGCACCGCAATGCCGATCCGGGGCAAGGTCTCAACCTCCACGTGAGGGTGAGAGATGCGCCGAACTGGCGGTGGTCGCTGCTGTTCCGGGACTGGCTCAAGGCCGAGCCTGATGAGTTCGACGCCTACCTCGCGCTGAAAGAACAGGCAACGGCCAGGCATGTCGGCGACGCAACGACCGACGGGTATGCGCTGACGAAGGAGCCATGGATCACGGCCGCCTATCCGCGGGGACTGAGCTGGGCCGAGCGGACCGGGTGGTCACCGGGCGCCGACTGACGGGCGCATCGAGCAGAGGCGCCCGACGCCGGCCCGTCGGCGGGCTTTGGCCGCGAACACCGCCGGCGGTTGCCCCGGCGGGCGGGAGAAGGGCACTGTCGGACCCCCCGCGTACCGTGGATACGTGGCTTTCGCAACCGAACACCCCGTCATCGCGGTCTCCGAACACCGGCCCGTGGGCGACATCCCGCGCTCCACCGGGCGGTTTGAAGTGGTCAGTGAGTACTCGCCGTCCGGCGACCAGCCGACCGCCATCAAGGAGCTGGAGGAGCGGCTCCGGAACGGCGAGAAGGACGTGGTGCTGCTCGGCGCAACGGGCACCGGAAAGTCGGCCACCACCGCGTGGCTGATCGAGAAGGTGCAGCGGCCGACGCTCGTCATGGCACCGAACAAGACGCTCGCCGCCCAGCTCGCCAACGAGCTCCGGGAGCTGTTTCCGAACAACGCCGTCGAGTACTTCGTGTCGTACTACGACTACTACCAACCCGAGGCGTACGTCCCGCAGACGGACACCTACATCGAGAAGGACTCGTCGATCAACTCCGACGTGGAGCGGCTACGGCATTCGGCGACCATGTCGCTGCTGTCCCGGCGGGACGTCATCGTGGTGGCGTCGGTGTCCTGCATCTACGGCCTGGGCACGCCGCAGTCGTACATGGACCGGTCGCTCCCGGTCGCGATCGGTGACAACGTCGACCGTGACACCCTGCTGCGGGCGCTGGTCGAGATCCAGTACGCCCGTAACGACGTCTCTTTCACCCGCGGCTCGTTCCGGGTGCGGGGCGACACCGTCGAGATCATCCCGGCGTACGAGGAGCTGGCCGTCCGGATCGAATTCTTCGGTGACGAAATCGAGCGGCTCTACTACCTCCACCCGTTGACCGGCGACGTCGTGCGCGAGGTGCCTTCGCTGCGGATTTTCCCGGCGACCCATTACGTCGCCGGCCCGGAGCGGATGGAGAAGGCCATCGCCGCGATCGAGCAGGAGCTCGCCGACCGGCTCGCCGAGATGGAGAAGCAGGGCAAGTTGCTGGAGGCGCAGCGGCTGCGGATGCGGACGAGCTACGACATCGAGATGATGCGGCAGGTCGGCTTCTGCTCCGGCATCGAGAACTACTCCCGGCACATCGACGGCCGGCCGGCCGGTTCCGCGCCGGCCACCTTGATCGACTACTTCCCGGAAGACTTCCTGATGGTGATCGACGAGTCGCACGTCACCGTGCCGCAGATCGGTGCCATGCACGAGGGCGACGCTTCGCGGAAGCGGACCTTGGTCGATCACGGGTTCCGGCTGCCGTCGGCCCTGGACAACCGACCGCTGACCTGGGAGGAGTTCGCGGCCCGCATCGGCCAGACGGTGTACCTGTCCGCGACGCCGGGTCCGTACGAACTCGGCCGCGCGCACGGCGAGTTCGTCGAGCAGGTGATCCGGCCGACCGGTCTGGTCGACCCGGAGATCGTGGTGAAGCCCACCCGCGGGCAGATCGACGACCTGATCGGCGAGATCAGGCAGCGCACTGCGCAGAACGAGCGCGTCCTGGTCACCACGCTGACCAAGAAGATGTCCGAGGACCTCACCGACTACCTGCTGGAGCTCGGCATCCGGGTGCGGTACCTGCACTCGGAGGTGGACACCCTGCGCCGGGTCGAGCTTCTTCGCGAACTGCGGATGGGCGAGTTCGACGTCCTGGTCGGGATCAACCTGCTCCGCGAGGGCCTGGACCTTCCCGAGGTGTCACTGGTGGCGATCCTGGACGCGGACAAGGAGGGCTTCCTGCGGTCCGAGACGTCGCTGATCCAGACCATCGGCCGGGCCGCGCGGAACGTCAACGGCCAGGTGCACATGTACGCGGACAAGGTCACCCCGTCGATGGAACGGGCGATCGACGAGACCAACCGCCGGCGGCAGAAGCAGCAGGAGTACAACGCCGCCAACGGCATCGACCCGACCCCGCTGCGGAAGAAGATCAACGACATCCTCGAGCGGGTGTATGCCGAGGCCGAGGACTCGGTGGACGGTGCGACACCGATCCGGCAGGGCGGTTCCGGCCGCAGTGCCTCCCGCGGGCGACGGGCGGCAGGGGAGAAGGGTCCGGGCCGCGCGACGTCCGGGGTGTATGCCGGGCACAACACGGTCGGCATGGCGCGGAACGAGCTGGCAGACCTGGTGCAGCAACTGACCGATCAGATGATGAACGCGGCTCGCGACCTTCAGTTCGAGCTGGCCGGGCGGCTGCGCGACGAGATCCAGGAGCTCAAGCGGGAGATCCGGGACATGGACTCGGCGGGGGTGGTCGCGGCCGTGCGGTGACCCGCGACGGAGGTCGTGGCGTCGGGTGGTCGCAGCCGTGCGATGACCCCCGGCGAGGAGGCGGTGCTGCGGATCAACCGGTGGGTTCGGCCGGTTGACCGTGGCGCGGCCCGAGAGCCGTCCGCCCGACACGCCATCCGTCCGACAAGCCATCCGCCCGACACGCCATCCGCCCACCAATCCGGCGGACCGCGGGAGCGTTGGCTGGGTCACGGTCAGTCGGCGGCCGGTCAGCCGGTCAATCGGCCGCCGGTCATTCGGTGACCAGCCGCAGCGCGAGCACCGCGATGCCCGCCATCGTTTCGCGGAATCGGGGGGATGCGAGACTCGAGGCCTCCACCACCGCTTCGTGTTTCGCCCCGCGGGACACGAGCAATGCCCCTTGGTAGTAGGTCTCGTGGGGTGCTCCGTCGATGCAGCCGACGGCGTCCGTCGCGATGCTGTTCGACGACAGCGGCGCGTCGCCCCAACCGCCCCGGCGGGCGAGGAACCGGGCCTGCAGGTCGGGGAAGGCACTCCCGGCAACGCCGACCGGCTGCAACCGGACGTCCACGTACACGCCGTCCTCGAAGTGGACTCGCCAGCCCGTGGTGTTCCCGTTGCGATCGGGCTGCCCGGGCAGCACCGCCCCGCCCGCCCAGCCGGCGAGATCGGCTCGCAGCGGTTCCACGCCTACCACCGGGCGCCCGAGGTAACGGCTCATCGCAGTGCGGTCCACGGCGGCCAGCCCACCGGGTGTGCCGGCCCGCAGGTCCGGAACGTCGTCGAAATTGGGCACCGGCGCGGGTTCCCGCACCGTGCGGGACTGCGGCGGACGTCCCACGATCACGCGCTTCAACCGACTCAACATGCGCCACCTGCCTGCGGGCCGCGAGGGCATCGCACCGGGGGTGACCCGGCTGGCACTGGGATCTTCCAAGCTCGGCACTGGTTCCACCGGTCACGACAAACCCTATCGGGGCGGCCCGGCCGGGTCAGCCGCTCGACGGGCGACATCGAGTGCTCATCCGGATGACGTCAAAGGAAGGCCCGACCCACCATCGAGACCAGGATGGGTGACGGTCCGTCCAGCGCCCACCTCGCCGGCGGCCCGTCGCGACCGGGGTTCACCCGCCGACGTCCGGCTGCGCGCACCGGTGACCCGTCGCGTTCTCCCGCCGACGACCGGCTGCGCGCACCGGCCACCCGTCGCGTTCACGTCGGGTCACCGGCCAGCGTGCGTCAGCTGGTGATGTCCTTGCGCCGGAACCGCCACACCGCCAGCCCGGTGAACAGCACCGCGTACGCCAGGCTGGCGAACCCGCCGCGGATCATGTCGTCCCACCGCACCGGGTCGACCAGCGCGCCGGTCCAGGCGAACGAGTAGTGCGTCGGCAGCCAGTTCCTGATGTCACCGAGCGCGTCGATCTGGTTGAGGATCTGCGACAGGATCGAGATCAGCACGGCACCGCCCACGGCGCCCAGCGGGGCGTCGGTGGAGACGGACAGCAAAAGGGCCAGACCGGCGACCCAGGTCAGTTGGACAGCGACGTACGCGACGATGATGCCGAGCCGCAGCAGACCCTCGCCGAAGGTGAACTGCTCGCCCACGGGCGTCGACAGCGGGTTCCAGCCGTACGCGAATCCGCCGATGATCAGCGCCGTCACCGGCAGGATCACCAGGGCCAGGATCGACAATAGCCCCGCCACCAGTACCTTCTGCCGGATCAGCCGCGTCCTGGGCACCGGCATGGCGAGCAGGTACCGCAGCGACGACCACGACGCCTCGGACGCGATCGTGTCGCCGAAGAACAACGAGATGACGACGATCAGCAGGAAGCTCGCTGAGAAGAACAGCGACACCATCGCGAAGTTGATCGCGCCCGAGGTGGCGAGGTCGACCAGGGACACCGCCCCGCGGGCCCCGTTGTTGCTGCCGAAGGCGAACGAGATCACCAGGATCACCGGCAGCAGCAGCATGAAGCCGAGCGCCAGCTGGGTGCGTCGCCGCCGCAGCTGCCGGCTCAATTCCACCCTGACCGGCAGGGTGCGGCCGACGCGGAAACCGACGGGCGTCCCGTCGTCGGACACCGGTACCGCAGCGGTGACCGTACTCATGGCGGCGACGGCGGCGTCCGCCGACCGATCCTGATGGACGGGACTCATTCCGGACCTCCGTGCTGTGAGCCGGAACCGACGGGAGTCCGTGGCTCGGTGTCGTTGCCGGCGCCACGTGCGGCGCCGTCATGGTGCGCACTGTCCCGGCCATTGCCTGCCGGCGCCCCCGAGCCAGTGCCGCCGGCACCCGGCGCGCCGCCGGCACCCGGGCCGCCGTGGGCACCCGAACCGCCGTCGGCACCCGGGCCGCCGGCGACGCCGTTGCCCGTGGGGGCGCCGGAGCCGTCGGATCCGGATGCCCCGATCAGCGCCAGGAACACGTCCTCCAACCTGTTCCGCGGCGCCGCCGTGGTCACAGCGATCCCCGCGGACACCAGCGCCGACACGGCGGCCGCGGGGGCGACGCCCCGCAGGTCGGCCTGCACGCCGGTCTCGGTGACCTCGACGTCATCGGCCATGGTGCGCAGCACCGCCGCGGCGGCGTCCTGGTCATCGACGGTGAACACCATCTCGCCGGAGGACGAGACCAGGTCGGCCACCGTCCCGGAGGCGATTGTGCGGCCCAGGTGGACGACCACCACGTGGCTGCAGGTCTGCTCGACCTCGGACAGCAGGTGGCTGGACACCAGGACGGTGCGGCCGGTGGCGGCGTAGCGGCGCAGCACCTCGCGCATGGCGTGGATCTGTGGCGGGTCGAGCCCGTTGGTGGGTTCGTCCAGCAGCAGCAGGTCCGGCAGGCCGAGCATCGCCTGCGCGATGGCCAACCGTTGCCGCATGCCCTGCGAGTAGGTGCGGACCTTGCGGTTGACCGCCTTGCCGAGCCCGGCGATCTCCAGGGCCTCCGCCAGGTGGGCGTCGGCGATCGGCCGGCCGGTCGCCTTCCAGTACAGGTCGAGGTTGGCCTTCCCGGACAGGTGCGGCAGGAAACCCGACCCCTCGACGAAACTGCCGATGCGGGAAAGGATGTCCGAGCCCGGCCGGATCCGGTGGCCGAACACCCGGATCTCGCCGGCGGTCGGCGTGATCAGGCCCATCACCATCCGCAGCGTGGTGGTCTTGCCCGCGCCGTTGGGGCCGAGCAGCCCCAGCACCTGGCCGGCCTCGACGCGGAAGCTGACGTCCGTCACCGCCTGCACACCGCCGGGGTAGGACTTGCCGAGACCGGTGATGGACAGCGGCACGCCGACCAGCGCCGGGTCAACGTCCCGGCGGCGCGACCGCACCCGGCCACCGAAGGTCAGCCCCAGCAGCGCGATCAGGGCCAGCACGGCGAGTCCGACGAGCTGGAACACCGGGATCTCCGAGGCGGACACCCGCGTCCCCGGGACCTCGGGTGCACTGACCCCGTTGGCGACCAGCGCAGATGACGAGGCGCCGCCACCGGAACCGTCGGCCAGCGAGATGCGGTACGCCGCAGGGGCAGTGGGTCCGGCGTAGGCCTGATCGGTGGTCGACAGCGCCACCTCGACGGTCGACCCGGCCTCGACCTGCAGGGCGGTCGCGGGCAGGTCGACGGTCACGGTGACCGGCGTGCCATCGGCGGGCAGGTTGGTCAGCCGGATGGGCGCGACGGCTCCGCCGGCCAGCGTCCGGGTCCCGCCCTCGGACACCTTGGCCAGGGACCCGTAGAGCACCGCGCCGTCGTTCGTCCCCGACGATGCGCCTGCGCCCGAGGCGCCCTGCACCGTCCCGGGAACCGGCAATTGCGCCACGGTCACCGTGACCCGTGGGGTGCCGGTGATGACGGTCAGCTCCCCGAAGGGTTGGGAGGCGAATCTGGCGGTCTGACCGGGCAGGCCGCCGACGAACGTGGACAGCGCCGTCGACGCGAGCCCGGACAGGCCGGGCAGGCTGGAGATCGACGCCGGCGATGCACCGGGCGGGTTGGCCACGAACTGCGGTGCACCGCTGAGGGTGATCGGGAAGCGGGTGGTGGTCGAGCCTTCCGTCAGGCCGGGGTAGGTGGGGGCCTCCAGCGTGCGGCTGCGGGCGGACCCGGTGTCGGACAGCGGGCCGTCGACGGTGTAGCGGAACGCGGTCGACGGCACGGGACCGGTCCCGGCCAGGTAGTGCTGGAACCACTCGGTGATCCGGGCCTCGGTGGCCGCGTCCGGGCTGCCGCCGTCGTGGCCGCCGTTGTACCAGGTCATCGCCACGGTTGCGCCGTTCGCTGCGATGGCCCGGGCGTTGGCGTCGGCCTCGCTGAGCGGGAACAGGGTGTCCCGCTCGCCCTGCACCAGCAGGGTCGGTGCTGTGATGTTTCCGACAACGGCCTTGGGGCTGGACTTCTCGAGCAGTGCGGAGAACTCCGGCGTGATCCGGCCGGTCTGCGCGGCCAGGGCGTAGCCGGCGCACAGGTCGACCCGCAGGCGACCGCAGGTGGCCGCCTGGGACGCCGCCGGGGCCGCACCGGCGGCCGCGGAGTCCGAGCCGGACCCGGAAGCCGAACCGGAGCCGGCGCCCGAACCTGAGCCGGACGGAGCGGCCGCAGAGTCGGTCGCGGGTTGTTCGGACTCGGCGGCCGGTGTGGGTGCGGCAGACGAACTGCCGGACCCGCCACGCCGGACGAAGCCGCTGTCCCCGCTGTCGCCCTGGGCCACCCCGGTCGGCGAGGCGGACAGCGCGGCGCCGGTGGTGATCGACGCCATCAGGGTGGAGGTCCAGAACTTCTTGAACACACCGTCGCCGACGCCGGACGCCGCGGCCGGGGTGCCGGCCTGCAGGTCGGCGGGCGTCGCCTGCGCGTTCGGGAACAGCGACTGCTCGAGGTCGTTCCAGGTGATCAGCGGGACGACGGCGTCGACCCGCGGGTCGGTGCCGGCCAGCATCAGGGACAGCGCGCCGCCGTAGGACGCGCCGGTGACGCCGACCCGGGGGTCGTCGGGGCCGTCCTTGGTCACCTCGGGCTGCTCCCCGAGCCAGTCGACCAATGCGCGGGCGTCGGGGATCTCGTAGTCCAGCGAGTCCAGCCCGATCTGCCCGGTGGAGGCGCCGAATCCGCGCGCGGAGTAGGCCAGCACCACGAAACCGGCGCGGGCCAGGTCCTGCGCGTCCGCGGCCACCGAGCGCTTCGAACCACCGAAGCCGTGCGCCATGATCACCGCGGGGGCCGGGGTGGTCGTCGGCACGTACAGCGTCGAATCGAGCTGCACCGGCTCGGGGACGCCCGGGCCGCCGGGCGCAGAGATCGTGATGTCCCGGGTGGCGATGGTCGGGGGAGCGGGGGTCGGCCACGCGGCCCAGGTCACGGCCGCCACGAGCGCAACGGCGAGGACGGCGGCCGTGATCTTGCGTTCCCGGGTGCTGAACAGGCGGCGCAGGCGAGTCTTCACCGTGGAGTACCGGCCGAACCGTGATCCTGGATGTCCTGTTCGTTCATCCCACCAGGGTGCCAGAGCGCACCCTGGCCTCCCGCCATCCGAACCCTGGTCCAACCCCGGGGGGTGGGCGCCCTTGTACTGCGGACGGATGAGAGATTGCCCCGGTGAAGCCAGCCGACATCGCCCTGATCCGCACCGTGAGCCGCCCCGCCATCGCCGCGGACGGATCCGTGGTGGTCGCGGTCACGAGCCCGGACGTGGACGCGGACCTGTATCGCGGCACGCTGCACCGGATCCCGAGTGCCGCCGACGACGCCGGTGCCCAGCTGTCCGCTCCCACGGAGCTGACCGTCGGGCCGCGCGATTCGGACCCGGTCGCCGACCCCGCGGGGCGCCGCGTGGTGTTCCGCCGCGCCGCCGAGACCGGTCCGGCGCAGCTGTACCTGCTGCCGCTGGACGGCGGCGAGCCCCGGCAGCTCACCGAGCACCCGCTCGGCGCCGGACCGGTGGTTTTCTCCCCGGACGGCAGGCGGGTCGCCTACACCGCCGCGGTGCCCGAGCCCGGCAGGTACGGCACCGACGAGGACATCACCGCCGCCGCGGAGGCACCCCGGCGGATCACCCGGCGCGCGTACCGGCTCGACGGGGAGGGCTTCGTCCTCGACAAGCCGGCCCAGCTGTTCCTGCTCGATCTGGACGGCGGGTCGCCGGTGCAGCTGACCGATGAGCCGTCCGGGGTCGCCGACCCGTGTTTCGCGGACAACGACCGGCTGCTGTACGTGCGGCCCGCAGGCGTCGACGCCCTCACCGATGAACTGGCCGTGCTGACCGTCCCGAACGAAACCGACGACAGCGCAACCGCTCTCGAGAAGATCCCGGCAGAACCGACCCGCGGGACGGCGCTGGTCACGGCCGCCGGATCGATTGCCTGGCCCGTGCCGGCCGGTGATCACGTGGTCTATTTCGGCGCCGAGTACGCGGGCGTCGACGCGGTGGCGCAGACGCTCGGGGTGTGGGCCGTCCCGTTGACCGGCGGCCGGACCCGCCGCCTGACCGAGCGCGCCACCGTGCACGTGGAGCGCGCCGCCGGTCGCCCGCAGATCGTTGGCGAACGGGTTCTGGCCGCTGTTCTCGACCGGGGCGCGGTCGCGGTGCGCAGCATCCCGCTGGCCTCCGAGAACGCCGCGTTGGCCGACCTGGAACTGATCCTCGGGTCCAACGCCGTCGTCAGTTCGTTCGACGTCCGCGGCCGGGCGCTCGCTGCGGTGGTCGCCGACGGCGGCAGCCCGGCCGAGGTGGTCACCACGCGGCTCGCTGCGGACAGCACCGCCCGCCGCGGCCGCTGGTTGACGGACTTCGGCGCCGGCCTGGCCGGTCGGGGTCTGCGCCCGGCGACGGAACTCACCACATCGGCGCCCGACGGATACCCGGTACACGGCTGGCTGGTGACCCCCGAAGGACCGGGACCCCATCCGGTGCTGCTCGTCGTCCACGGCGGCCCGTTCGCCGCCTACGGCCCGGCGTTCTTCGACGAGGCACAGGTGTACGCCGGCGCAGGCTACGCGGTGGTGCTCGGCAACCCCCGTGGCTCCGCCGGGTACGGCGAGAACCACGGTCGCTCGGTGGTCGGCGCCCTGGGCACGGTGGACGTCGACGACCTGCTGGCGCTGCTGGACGCCGCGCTCGCCAGGCCCGAGTGCGACGCCGGCCGGGTCGGCGTGATGGGCGGGTCCTACGGCGGGTTCATGACGTCCTGGCTGGCCTCCCACGCGCCGGACCGGTTCGTCGCGGCGATCAGCGAGCGCGCCGTCAACGCCTGGGATTCGTTCGCCGGGTCCAGCGACATCGGCTATTACTTCGCGCAGGCGTATGTCGGCGCGGACCGTGAGGCGTTGTGGCAGGCCTCGCCGCTGGCGCACGCCGACGACATCGCGATGCCATTGCTGATCATCCACTCGGAGCAGGATTGGCGGTGCCCCGTCGAGCAGGCGCAGCGGATGTTCGTGGCACTGAAGAACCGTGGGGCTGAGACGGAGATGCTGCTGTTCCCCGGGGAGGGCCACGAGCTGTCCCGGTCCGGCCGTCCCCGGCACCGGTTGCAGCGGTTCGAGGCGATCTTGGACTGGTGGGGCCGTCACCTGCCGTCCGGGTCCTGACCGTCGGCGGCGCGCCCGGCCGGCTGCGGCGGCACCCCGTCCGGCGTGCTCGCGGTGAATTGGTCGAGGTGTCCGTTGGCGTCCTCGATGCGTTGCTCGAGCAGCGCCTCCTCCAGGTCGAGGCCGTACTGCACCTCACGGAGCACCTCCTCGGAGAGCCGGCCCTCGTTGCGCATTCGGACGAACACGTCGCGTTCGATCGCGACCATGTCCCGGTTCCAGCGCGCCGCCCGGTCGATGCCCGCGGCCGGGTCGGCGCCCGCGTGGGCACGCCGGTCGGCCATCCTCCGCCAGTCCCGGAACGCCACCCAGCTCCGCATCCGGTCGATCTCCTGCTGCGGCAGGGTGCCGTCCGCGATTTCCCGCTCGACAGCGTCGTTGATCGCCTTGCCGGCTTCGGTCCGGGCGGCCTCCCGCTCCCTGCGCAATTCGTCGCCCGGGTCGCCGGGCAGCCGCAGCGCCTTGATCACCGTCGGCAGCGAGAGTCCCTGTACCACCAGGGTTCCGAGGATGACGGCGATCGTGCAGGTGAGCAGCAACGACCGGTAGGGCGTGGCCAGCGGCAGCGTCTGCGCGGCGGCCAGTGACACCACCCCGCGCATGCCGGCCCAGGAGATCGCCGCGAGCGGGCGCCAGGACGTGAACCGTCGCGGCCGGTGCAGCAACCGCCAGATGCCGTCGGTGAAGAAGATCCACAGCGGCCGGATGGCGATGACGGTCAACAGGACCGCGGCGGAGATCAGCAGCACCGGGCGGCGGCCGATGTCCGGTGCGGTGACGATCGTCCACAACTGCAGTCCGATCAGCGCGAAGACCGACCCCTCCAGGACGTACTGGATGGAGGCCCAGGTGGCGCGCAGGGTGAGCCGCACCTCCGGCTGCAGGTCGTACGGCGCCCGGAAGCCGAGGATCAGACCGGTGATGACGACCGCGAGCATGCCGGACGCGCCCAGGATCTCGGCGACCTGGTAGGCCAGGAACGGCGTCACCAGTGACAGCGCGGTGGTGGCCAGCGAGGACCGGGTGTACCGCCGGGCGGCGGACAGCAGCACTCCCAGGACGGTGCCGACGATCAGCCCGCCCGCGGTGGCCCAGGCGAACTCGACCACCGCGTCACCCAGCGACAGGCTGCCCAGACTGATGCCGACGACCGCCACCCGGAGCAGCACGAGCGAGGTGGCGTCGTTGAACAGCGACTCGCCCTCCAGCACGGTGACGACCTTGCGCGGCAGCCCCGCGCGCCTGGCCACCGCCACGGCGGCCACCGCGTCCGGCGGAGCGACGATGGCGCCGAGCGCGAGTGCGGCGGCGAACGGCATGTCCGGGACGATCAGGTAGACCACGACGGCAACGGCCAGCGCCGTGACGATCACCATGCCGACGGCCAGCTGGGTGATGGACCGCAGCATGGTGCGGATCGCGATCACCGACGACTCGGTGGCCGCGGCGTAGAGCAGCGGCGGGATCAGCACGGACAGCACGATCTCCGGGTTGACCGCGTAGTCGGGGACCCCCGGAATGAAGGAGGCGCCGATGCCGGTGAGCACCAGCAGGATCGGCGCGGGCACTCTCATCCGTCCCGCGATGCCGTTGACCAGCACCACCCCGACGGCGAGGAACACCACCGGCTGAACTTCTGGCATCTGTCTGCTTTCTCGGCGGAGCAGGACGGCGCACGTGCGCCGCCCCATCGTGTCAGGTGGCCACCCGCCCGAAGGGTGTTTGCGCGCATCGGAATATTCGGTGCAAAGCGGAACGTTTGCCGGATGAGAAAACCGTGTTGACCCACTGTCGGTGCGGTGAGTGATACTCGGGCACGAAGCGCGGCGTCAGTGGCGTCGCCGCGCCGATTGCTTTGACGCCCATCCGGTGTCGAACCTGTGCCGGCCCCGACCGGGGCCCGGCAACGCCAAGCAGCAGGAGTAGTTGTGCCAACACCACCACCCGACGAAGTACTCACCTACGGGGCGCATGCCGCCAAGCCCGATCCGCGGGAGGTCGAGGCCCTGCGCGCCGCCCAGTTGGACGGCAGCGCGGACCTGCTGTCCGCCGACCAGGACCCGAACGATCTGTCCCTCGACCCCAAGCGGTGGATCGCGCTGCTGGTCATCGGCATCTCGCAGCTGATGGTCATCCTGGACGCCACCATCGTGAACATCGCGCTGCCGCAGGCGCAGGCAGCGCTGAGCATCTCCGATGCGGACCGGCAGTGGATGGTCACCGCGTACGCGCTGCCGTTCGGTGCGCTGCTGCTGCTCGGCGGGCGGATCGCCGATTACGTCGGCCGCAAGAAGATCCTGATCATCGCGCTGTCCGGCTTCGCCATCGCCTCCGCCTTCGGCGGCGCCGCCCAGGCCGGCTGGCAGTTGTTCGTCGCCCGGGCCTTCCAGGGCGCGTTCGCCGCCATGCTGGCCCCGGCGGCGCTCTCGCTGGTCACGGTGACCTTCACCGCCGCCAAGGAACGAGCAAAGGCGTTTGCAGTGTTCGGTGCGATCGCCGGCGGCGGCGCGGCCATCGGCCTGCTGCTCGGCGGTGTGTTGACCGAGTACGCCTCATGGCGCTGGTGCCTGTTCGTGAACATCCCGGTGGCGATCGTCGCGGTTGCGCTGGCGATCCCGGTGCTGCGCGAATCGAAGGTCGAGGGTTCCACGCACTACGACATCCCGGGTGCCGTGCTTGCCACCGCCGGCCTCGGCGCGTTGGTCTGGGGCTGCACGCAGCCGGCTGAGCACGGTTGGGGATCGGTCAACACGCTGGGCTGGTTCGCGGCGTCGGTGGTGCTGCTGATCGGCTTCGTCCTGGTCGAGATGCGGTCCAGCGCACCACTGCTGCCGTTGCGGATCGTGGAGAACCGGAATCGCGCCGGCGCCTACATCGTCGGCCTGCTGGTCGGTGCCGGTTTGTTCGTGGTGTTCCTGTTCCTGACCTACTACCTGCAGGGTGTGTTGCAGTACACCCCGGTTCAGGCCGGGTTCGCCTTCTTGCCCTTCAGTGCAGGTGTGGTGATCGGTGCCGGTATCGGGTCGCAGCTGACCATCCGGATCGGGCCGCGCATCGTGGTGCCGGCCGGTCTGGCACTGGCCTTCATCGGCATGTTGTGGCTGTCCAGGCTGAATCTGGAGACCACCTACTTCGGCACCATCCTGCCGGCGATGCTGATCATTGCCATCGGCATGGGCTTCATCTTCATGTCGACGACCAACCTGGCGCTGGTCGGTGTGGATCATGACGACGCGGGCGTCGCGAGTGCCGTGGTGAACACCACCCAGCAGATCGGCGGTTCCATCGGGACGGCACTGCTGAACACCATCGCGGCGACCGCGACGGCGTCGTTCCTGGTGGCGAATCCGCCGCAGGGTCAGTCGCAGGAGGCCGTCGGGGCGGCCGTCGCGGCGTCCCAGGTGCACGGCTTCGGCGTGGCGTTCCTGTGGTCCGCGATCATCTTCGCCATCGCCATCGTGGCGTCGCTGGCGTTGATCAACGCGGGCAAGGACAAGGTCGCCGACGTACAGGCGGTCCCGGGTATGTGACGAACGGTCAGCCCTTGGTGCCCGCCGACCCCGCCCGGTCGGCGGGCACCGTCGTCTCCGCATCCCGGTCGGCGGGCACCGTCGTCTCTGCATCCCGGTCGGCGGCAGACTGCGACTGCGCGCCTGGTTCGGCGGCGGCCTGCGTCTCCGCAGCCCTTCCAGCGGCGGGCGGTGGCGCGCCCTGGTCGGCGGCGGACCGCGGCTGCATGCCCCGGTCGGGGGAGCCGGGCTGTGCGGCGTCCGCGCCGGGGCCGCTGACCTGCGGACCGGTGGACCGGGTGTTCGGGGCGAGCCCGCGGCTCGGCGCAGCATCGACGTCGCGGACGGTCAGCGCGGCGATCAGTGCCCCGGCGACCGCGAACGCGGCACACCCGACCAGCGCCCACTGGAATGGCAGCAGTGCCCGGCTCTCGTCGGGTGTTCCGCCGGTGCCGCCGATCCCGATCGTGGCGATGACCGTGGCCGCCGCCGCCACGCCCACCGCCGCACCGACCTGCCGGGTGGCGTTGTAGAGCGCCGTCGCCGCGCCGGTGTTCTCCTGCGCGACCGTGTCGAACGCGGACGCCTGGGTCGGCATGAAGGTGTGCGCCTGGCCGACACCGAGCAGCAGCATCAGCAACACCAGCACGGCCGCCGGAATGGTGCTGCTGACCACCAGCGCGAGTGTCACCAGCACGACCGCGACCATCGCCTGCCCCGCCGCGATGAGCCGCCGGGGCCCGATGCGCCGATAGAGCCGGGCCGCGAGCTGGGTGCCGATCATGATCCCGATGGCCTCCGGGAACGTCAGCAGCCCGGCGGTCAGCGGCGCGTACCCGAAGGTGGTCTGCAGCATCAGCGGGTAGACGAACAGCGCGCCGAGGAAGCCCGCCGACGACGCCAGGGTGATGAGGTTGGCGGACCGGAACAGCCGCAGCCTGAACAGCCGGAGCTTGAGCATCGGGGCACTGACCCGGCCCTCGACGATCACCAGCAGGGACAGCAGCACGATGCCCAGCAGCCCTGGGATCATGATCAGCGGTGTCGTCCAGCCGCGGGAGGCGCCCTCGGACACCGCGAACATCAGGGACGCGAATCCGACCGCCGCCAGCAGGAAGCCGGGCACGTCCAGCCGGCTGGAGGTCTTGCGGGCCATCCGCGGCACGGCCATCAGGGTGAACGCCACGGCGAGCACACCGATCGGCACGTTGATGCCGAAAATCCAGCGCCAGCTGGCCTTCTCGACGAGAAGGCCGCCCAGGACGGGGCCGATGGCCGGCGCCAGCGCGATCGGGATGTTGGTGATCCGGGACAGCCGCACGCGTTCCGCGGGCGGGAAGCTGCGGTACAGCATGCTCATCCCGACCGGTGTCATCAGGCCGCCGCCGATGCCCTGGACGATGCGGAAGATCACCAGTTGCTGCACCGACGCGGCCAGCCCGCAGGCGGCCGAGGCGATGGTGAACAGTCCCAGCGAGAGCACGAAGACCTCGCGGGCGCCGTACCGGTCACCCAGCCAGCCGGCGACCGGGATGGCCACCGCGACCGCCACCAGGAACCCGATGTTGACGGTGGCGGTCAGTTCGACCGGCACGCCGAGGTCCGCGGCGATGGTCGGCAGCGCCACGTTGACCACGGTGGCGTCGATGATGTTGATGAACATGGCCGCGACAAAGACGATCGCGACGGCGCTCTTCGGGGCGATGCGGGTGATCATCGGCACGTCGGCCGGCCGTTCGCTTGCGTCATTTGTTGCGAAAAGAATTGCACCGACCCACTCCATCACGTTCCGGACCCGTCGCCGACCGGCGCCCGGTCGTGGTGTCTGTCGGTGCTGTACCCGCCACCGGCCGTGGGTAGTCCCCGGCTTGGGAGGTGCTCCCGTCCTACGATGGGGACCTGCCCCCGCAAGATCACCAACAGCTGTGAGATGCGGCGGGCGTCGTGCCGTCCACCTCGAAGGAGTTCCCTGATGACCGACCTCGATCTCGGCGCCGGTGGCGCGTCCACCGCGGGACCCACGCCGGCGGCGAGCAGCGGCGCGCTGGTGCTGACGCCGCCGGCTCCGGTGCAGGTCGTCGCCCCCGAGCAGGCGGCCGGTGCGGTGCCCGTCGCCGACGCCCGCAAGACGGAACTGCAGACCAGGGCCGCGTCGTTCGCCATGGAGCTGGCGTCGCTGGACGTCCGCTCGCCGGAGTTCGCCAAGAAGGTGGAGTCGATCACCTCGCTCGGCGACCGGGAGATGCGCGAGTCGGCCAACGTCTCCAACCGGATGCTGGAGCGCCCGGCCGCGGCCGTCAGTGCGGCCCGCGGCGGCGGGGGCAACGACGCGCAGACCCGGGTCGCCGGCACGCTGTCCGAGCTGCGCCGTCAGATCACCGACCTGGATCCGAACCGCGCGGACCTCACCGGGATCAAGAAGGTGCTGAAGTGGATCCCCGGCGGCAGCAAGATCGACAACTACTTCGCCAAGTACCAGTCCGCGCAGAGCCAGCTGGATGCGATCGTCCGCTCGCTCGCGTCCGGGAAGGATGAGCTCGGCAAGGACAACGCCAGCATCGAGGTCGAGAAGGCCAACATGTGGGCGCTGATGGGCAAGCTCGGCGAGTACAACGAGCTGGCCGGCGCCCTGGACGAGGCGGTCGCCGACCAGGTGTCGATTCTGGAGGCCGCCGGCAAGACGGAGGAGGCGAACACGCTGCGGTCCGATGCGTTGTTCCCGATCCGCCAGCGCCGGCAGGACATCATGACCCAGATGGCGGTGGCCGTGCAGGGCTACATGGCGCTGGACCTGGTGCGCAAGAACAACCTCGAGCTCATGCGTGGCGTCGACCGGGCGCAGACCACCACCATCGCCGCGCTGCGCACCGCGGTGATCGTGTCCCAGGCGCTGTCCCGGCAGAAGCTGGTGCTCGACCAGATCACCGGGTTGAACGCCGCCACCGGCGACCTGATCCAGCGAACCTCGGAGCAGCTGAAGATTCAGGGCGCGCAGATCAACGAGCAGGCGGCCAGCTCCACGGTCGCGGTGGAGAAACTGCAGGCCGCTTTCGACAACGTGTTCCAGACGATGGACGCCGTCGACTCGTTCCGCGCGCAGGCGGTGGACAGCATGGCGCAGACCGTCGACGCGCTACAGGGTCAGATCACCCGCGCTCAGCCGTATCTCGAGCGCGTCCGGCGCGGGGAACTGCCGTCGGGGTGAGACCTGCCCGCGGTGGCAGGTGACGGTCGGGGAATCGGAAGGACGCAGTCGTCGTGGTGATGAACTGGTTGTTCGGGCGGCAGCCTGAAACCGCCGAGGCACCGGCCGCCCGGACCGCCGAGCCGGACAGCCCGGCGGAGCTGGCCGCGGAGATGTTCCGGCTCAACCGGTTCATCAACTCCTCCGCCGGTCAGTTGCCGACGGCGAGCGTGGTGGCGGCGAGGCGGATCACCGACACGGTCGCCACGGTGCTGCACACCACCCGGGACCGGGAGCTGGACATCCACGCCCGCGTCTCACTCAACGGCATCCTGCGTGACTACCTGCCGACCACCCTGCGGACCTATCTCGCGCTCGACCCGGCGACCCGGGACCGCGCCCGTCCCGGAGCGGCGACCCCGACCGCGGCACTGGAGGAACAGCTGGACTTCCTGTTGGGCTCGGCCGCCGAGGTGCTGACCGCGGTGCGCAACGACGATGCCAATGCCCTTGCGGCGCAGGGCAGTTTCCTGCGCACCAAGTTCGGCCACTCGGAATTGGACCTGTAGATGGCGGCACCGATGAAACGCGGCGCGAACGTCGCGCTCACCCAGGAGATCCCCAGCCTCACCGGCGTCGTGCTGGGCGTCCGGTGGAACGCCGGTGCCGAGCAGGCGCTGTCCGACAACCTGGTCGCCGCAACGATTCTCTGCGACCGGGACAGCCGGGCACCGTCGGACGAGTACTTCGTGTTCTTCAACCAGCTCACCTCGCCCGAGGAGTCGGTCAGCCAGCTCACCGCCGCGCTGGGTGACGACCGCGAGCAGATCGAGGTCGACCTCGGTGACGTGCCCGCCGACATCCACCGGATCGTCGTCGCGCTCTACATCAACGACGGTCCCGGAGCCCGCCGGACGCTCGGCCAGCTCCGCGACTGCGTGATCCGGGTACTGGACCTGTCCAACGGCCAGGAACTGGTGCGGTCGGAGAACCTCGCCCCGGCGCTCCGCTCGGAAACGGCGATCCTGCTCGGGGAGCTGTACCGGCATTCCACCGGCTGGAAGTTCAAGGTGATCGGTCAGGGGTATGACGACGGCATCAAGGGCATCGCCGCCGACTACGGGGTACCGCTGTGACGCCGATCGACGCAAGCGCGCCGGAACGAGCCCGGACCCGGAACGACCTGACGTTCCTGCGGCGCCGGTCAAGGCCGGTCAGCAAGCCCAACCCGGCGATCGCCGACTTTCTCGCGGGTCGGGCCAGCGCGCACGCCACCCGGGCGGGGAGCGGAGGCAGCCGGTCCACGCCGTCCACCCCTGCAGCGTCGTCCACGCGGGCCGCCACGCCGCCCCCGCGGCGGGCGGCGGTGTCCTTGGACCTCAACGAGTCCGCCACGACGCCGTCCACCGGGAACCCGCTGGACCTGTCCGCTCCCGCCCCGTCGCCCGCGCCGGCTTCCGCTCCTCCCCGGCCCGCCGCCGCGACGTCCGCCGGTGGCGACTTGCTGGACCTGTCCGCTCCGGCTCCAGCGGCCCCGGCACCGCATCAACCGGCAGCACATCAACCGGCACCGCATCAACCGGCAGCACATCAGCCGACGCCGACGCGGCAGGCGGCCGGCCGCCCCTCGGGCGACGAACTGCTGGACCTGTCCGCGCCGTTGTCACCGCCCGCCACCCCGCCGGCCCAGCCGCCAGCCGGGCCGCCGGCGGCGCCGTCCCGCCCCCCGCATCAGCCCGGCGCGAGCACGTCGCTGGACCTTGGGGCCGTCCCGATCCGGACCGCGCCCACCGCGCCGCACCGGCCGGCTCCGGCCGACACGTCGCTGGACCTGACGCCTACCGCGGCGCCACCCGCTGCGCGCCCCCCCGCCGCCCGTGGCACGGCCCCTGCCCACGGCGCGACCCCGGCCCGGCAGGTCGTCGCGCCTGCGGGCGGCATGCTGGCCGGCCGCCAGCCGCCCGCCCGCAGGCCCGAACCGCGCACGACCGCCGGCGTGCCCACCATCCTCGGGCCGCAGAATCCGACGGTCACCCTCACCCGTCTGCAGTCCGGCGTCGGGACTCTGACGGTCGAGGCCGCTGTCGCCGCGTCCGTCGGTGATCTCCGCCTGGGCGTCGCCTACCAGCTGGCCTCGGGCCGGTCGTCGACGGTGGAACACCACGCCGGCCGCCGGTTCGCGCCGCCGAACGAGACCCGCCGGCCGGTGCTGATGGCGTCCCGGCAGCAGTTCGAGCGGATTGCGGTGGACCTGCGGCAGATCGCCGACCTGGAACGCATGGTGGTGTATGCGTTCTCCGGGGACGGCAGCCCGCTGCGGTGGGGCGGCACACTGCTGGTGACCACGTTCGCCGGCGACCGGATCGAGATGCCGATCGACCTGCCGCCCACCGCCGCGGTCGCGGTCCTGGCGTCGGCGTACAACGTGCGCGGGCAGCTCGTGCTCCGGTCCGAGATGGACCTCATCGGCCACTCCATCCGGGAAGCGTGCCGTGGCTACGGCTTCGACCGGATCACGTGGCTGGACGACCGGACCCCGATCGACTGACCGCGCCGCGGGCCGCCCCGTAGGCTGGCAGGCCGGTGGCGATGGCGATGCACCGGCCGTCGACCGGGGGGACGTCCTGCCGACGTTCCGGGCAAACGTAGGAAAGGATGTGTCGCAATGGGTGTCAGTCTGACCAAGGGTGGCAACGTCAGCCTGACCAAGGCAGCGCCGAACCTGGCCTCGATCGGCGTCGGTCTCGGGTGGGACGTGCGGTCCACCGCCGGCACCGACTTCGATCTCGACGCCAGCGCGCTGGCCCTGGGCGAGAACCACAAGGTGCTCGGCGACGACTACTTCGTGTTCTTCAACAATCTCAAGTCGCCTGATGGGTCCATCGAGCACCAGGGGGACAACCTCACCGGTGAGGGTGAGGGTGATGACGAGGTCATCAACGTCGAATTGCGGCAGGTTCCGCTGCAGGTTTCCTCCATCGTGTTCGCCGTCTCCATCTACGACGCCGACAACCGCCAGCAATCCTTCGGTCAGGTGCGCAATGCGTTCATCCGCGTCGTGGATCTGGCCAATGGCGCCGAACTCGCCCGGTACGACCTGACCGAGGATGCGTCCGTGGAGACCGCGATGGTGTTCGGCGAGGTGTACAGGTACGGCCAGGAATGGAAATTCCGTGCCATCGGCCAGGGATATGCCAGCGGACTCGCCGGTATCGCGAAGGACTTCGGCGTCAACGTCGGCTGACAGTAGGGTTGACCGCGGAACTGTTCGAGGCGGTGGCTCTCGGTTGCCGCCCCGATGCACCGGAGGAGTTGCGGGATGACGATCAGTTTGGTCAAGGGCGGGAATCTGTCGCTCACCAAGGCGGCACCGGATCTGGGCGCGATCACCGTCGGACTCGGCTGGGACGCGCGCACCACGACGGGGGTCAAGTTCGACCTGGACGCCAGTGCGCTCGGCGTCGGCGAGGACGGCACGGTGCTGTCCGACCAGTACTTCATCTTCTTCAACCAGCGCCGCTCGCCCGAGGGCGCGATCGAGCACAAGGGCGACAACCGTGACGGCGCCGGCGCCGGCGACGACGAGGTGATCGCCGTCGATCTCGGTGCGATTCCAGCGGCGATCTCGAAGATCGTGTTCCTGGCCTCCATCTACGAGGCGGAGAGCAACGGGGTGTCGTTCGGTCAGGTCCGGAACGCCTTCATCCGGGTGGTCAACACCGCCGACCAGAACGAGCTCGCGCGGTACGACCTCACCGAGGATGCGTCCGTGGAAACCGCCATGGTGTTCGGCGAGTTGTACCGGCACGGCAGCGAATGGAAATTCCGTGCCATCGGCCAGGGGTATTCGAGTGGCCTGGCGGGAATCGCGAAGGATTACGGCGTCAATCTCTGATCGGCGCATCGACAGCACGACACACAACAGCGAAAGGACAATTGTGGGCGTCAACCTGAGCAAGGGGCAGACCGTCAGCCTGGTCAAGCAGGACGGGGGGAGCCTGAGCCAGGTACGGATGGGCCTGGGCTGGGACACCATGAAGAAGAAGGGTCTGTTCGGCGGGATGAAAGAGGTGTCCGTCGATCTCGACGCCTCGGCCATCCTGCTCAGCGCGGACAACCAGGTCCAGGAGATCGTCTACTACGGCAATCTCCGGTCCCGGGACGGCTCGCTGATGCACACCGGCGACAACCTGACCGGCAAGGGTGACGGTGACGACGAGTCCATCATGGTGGATCTTCCCCGGGTGCCGGCAAACGTCGCGCACATCGTCTTCGTGGTGAACTCCTTCAGCGGGCAGAACTTCTCGCAGATCGAGAACGCCACCGCCCGGGTCGTCGATTCCGCCGATCGCGACCGGGAGTTGGTGCGGTATCAGCTCAGCGGGTCGGGAACGCACACGGCGATCGTGATGGCCCGGTTGTCCCGGGCGGGCGCCGGCTGGGCGTTCACGGCGATCGGCACCCCGGGCAATGCCCGGACCGCGGACCAGTTGGTGCCGCTGGCGCTGCAGTCCGTCTGACGCACAGCGGCGAGCGATGGCTCAGCGGGTGAAGCGCACCCCGGCGATCCGTCGTTCCTCCCAGCGGAAGTGCGACTCCAGAATGGCTGCCAGTCCGTCGATCTCGTCCCGCATGTGTGCAGTGTCGGACGCATCGACGTTCTCCGCGAGTTCCCGGACGCGCCCGAGGATTCCGGCGATCAGCACATGGTCGCGGGCGATGTCGTCGAGCACGTCGGCAAGCTGGGGCAGCTCCGCGGCCAGCTGCGGGAACACCGAGCGGTCCTCGTCGGTGTGATGAGCGGTCACCGCCGAGCAGAATGCCAGGCAGCGCGCCGGCAACCCACGGATGGTGAACGCATCCGAGTCGGCAGGCGCGGCCAAGCCGTCGCGGAGACCGGCAAGATCCTTCCGTAGCATGCGGTGGACCTTGAGTATTTCCTCGCCGATGGCGGCAACCCGGTCTGCGTCGTTCTGATTCATCCGGCGGTCAGCGTAGACAGTGGATGCGAACCAGTTCAAGAGTTCAGCAGCGCGGAACCTTGCGTCCGGCGACCGCGTTCACCGTCAGGCAGCAAGCCCACCGAGCACGGTCCGACACCAACGGGAGATGTTTGTATGGCGTTCTGGGATTCACTCAAGCTCAAGACCCGCGAGATGAACAGTCAACTGACCACCAAGGCCGGTCAGTTCAAGAACAAGGAATTCGCGGGCGCCAGCATGGCGATGTGCGCACTGATCGCCGCCGCGGACGGCTCCATCGACGCCGCCGAGCAGTCCAGGACGGCGTCGCTCATCCGCAGCAACTCGGTGCTGGCCATCTTCCCGCCCGACGAGCTGCAGCAGAAGTTCGACTGGTACTGCAGCAAACTGGCCGGTGACTTCGAGTTCGGCAAGGTCGAGGCCATTGCCACCATCGGCAAGCTGCGCAGCAAGCCGGATCAGGCAAGGGCCGTCATCCAGATCGGCATCATCATCGGCGGCGCGGACGGCGACTTCGACGCGAAGGAGCGGGCGGCCGTGCGGGATGCGTGCAACGCGGTCGGCATCCCGGCCGCCGACTTCGACCTGTGACCAACCGCCGGGCGGGTTTCCCGCCCGGCGCGGTCCGATGCCGGGCCCGGGGAACCGCCTACTTGCGGCCCCGGGCCCAGTTCATACCCCAGCCATAGGCCTGATCCAGCGCCATCTGGCCACCCTCGATGTAGCGCACCTCGCGCTGGAACACCAGCTCACCGCCCGCCTCGACGAGCTGCGCGACCGCGCACATCCGGGAATTGACCCCCGCGTCGTCGAGTCGGACCTCGAACTGCTGACCACCGGCGGAGGTCAGGGTGACCACCCCGTCCACCGCCGCCCAGTTCGGTGCACCCTCGTAGATCATCGCGAAGATCAGCACCCGCTTGAAACGGCCCGGCCGGCCGAGGTTGATCGACATGTTCTCGCCGCCCGCGACCTTGCCGGTGCGGTCGTCGCCGTCCAGCGCGATCCAGGGCGGCGCGTCCAGGGAGCCGAACGCGTTGCCCAGGGCCTGGATGACGCCCTTGCGCCCGTCGGCGAGCTCGTACAGGCACCCGAGGTCCAGGTCGATGCCCTTGGACACCGACACCGCGGCCGCGGCGTTCTTCATCCGGGAGAACAGGCCACCGGTGGCCGGTGGCGGGGTGGTGGGCGGTGTGGTGGACGACCAGTTGAGGTTGACCCGGGCGATCCCGGCGACGCCGCCGGTCTTGGTCAGCGACACCCGCGGTGCACCCTTGGTCAGCGTGACCTTTCTGGCGCCCGCCGGTGCGGCCGCGGCCGGTGCGACGCCGGCGGCGGGCACGCCGGCCGGCGGCTCCGCTGCGGGTTCCGGCTCCGGCTCGGGCTTGGGTCTCTTGGTGTAGTCGATGGGCATCGCGATGACATCCTTCGTTCGGTGGTCGATGGGACTGCGCAGGTCCGCGGCGGGGAGCCCGCTGCGGGCGTCCGAGCGGTCAGGCGTGCACGGTCCCGACCTCTTTGCCCTGCGCGGCAAGGGCACGGTTGCGGCGGATGCTGGTGAGGAACGACGCGCCGATGAAGGCGACGCCCAGCAGTCCGGTGATGAACTCGCTGACGTGCACGCCGATCGAGATCATCAGGATCACCGCGAGGGCGCCGATGGCCCAGTGCGCACCGTGCTCGAGGTACACGTACTCGGACAGGGTGCCCTTGCGGACCAGGTACACCGTCAGCGACCGGACGAACATGGCGCCGATAAGGCCGAGACCCAGGGCGATCAGGATCGGGTCGGAGGTGATGGCGAAGGCGCCGATGACGCCGTCGAAGGAGAACGACGCATCCAGCACCTCGAGGTACAGGAACAGGAAGAAGCCGGCCTTGCCGCTGGCCCTGGCCAGCTTGGTCACCTTGCTGCCGTTGCCACCGTTACCTCCGCGCACCTCGTCCGGGTGTTCGAAGTCGATGGGCTCGGCCCCCTCGCTGTTCTCGAACAGGGTGCCCAGGCCGTTCACCGCGAGGTACGTCACGAGCCCCAGCAGGCCGGAGAACAGCACGGTCTCGGGGTCCTCGGCGAGGGTCTCGGAGACGATCAGCAGGATGATGCAGGACATCAGCACGGCCATTGCGTCCAACCGGCCGCCCTTGGCCAGCGGCTTCTCCAGCCAGCTCAGCCAGGTGTGCTCCCGCTCCTCGAACAGCCAGCTCAGGAAGAGCATCAGCAGGAACATCCCGCCGAACGCCGCGATCAGCGGATGCGCGTCGGTCAGCAGGGTTTCGTAGCTGGGGGAGCCGTCCGGGAAGTACGCGGCACCGTCGGCCGGTGGGTTCATCGCGAGGTTGAAAGCCTCCAGCGGAGGCAGCCCGGCGGCCAGCCAGACGATCACCAGGGGCAGCAGTAGGCGCATGCCGAACACCGCGATCACGATGCCGACGGTGAGGAAGATCTTCTGCCAGAAGTCGCTCATCCGCTCGAGCACGGTGGCGTTGATGACCGCGTTGTCGAACGACAGCGAGATCTCCAGGATGCCGAGGATCGCGCACAGCACGACCGCCGACCACCCGCCGTAGAGGAAAGCGATCACCAGCGACAGGCCGGTGATGATGTAGGACCAGAGAAAAATCTTCAGGTGCATGGCGACGCTTCCCGGAAAGGCTGCCGGCCCACCGGTTCACACCCGCGCGGGGTGCGGACCGGTGGGCCGTGACAGAACTGATGAAGGATGCAGGGTACGTCAGAGATTGACGCCGAAATCCCGCGCGATCCCGGCCAACCCGGAGGCGTAACCCTGGCCGATGGCGCGGAATTTCCATTCCGCGCCATTGCGGTACAGCTCACCGAACACCATGGCGGTTTCCGTCGACGCGTCCTCCGACAGGTCGTACCGGGCGAGTTCGTTGCCCGAGGACTGGTCGACGACCCGGATGAAGGCGTTGCGCACCTGCCCGAAGGACTGCCCGCGGGAGTCGCCCTCGTAGATGGAGACCGGGAAGACGATCGAGGACACCGCCGCCGGCACAGTGCTGAGGTCGACGTTGATCACCTCGTCGTCGCCCTCGCCCTCGCCGGTGAGGTTGTCGCCGGCGTGCACGATGGCACCCTCGGGCGAGCTGGTGTTGTTGAAGAACACGAAGTACTCGTCCGAGACGATCTTGTGGTTCTCGGCCAGCGCGAGTGCGCTGGCGTCGAGGTCGAAGTCGGTCCCGGTGGTGGACCGGACGTCCCAGCCCAGTCCGACCGCGACGGCCTTGAGGCCAGGAGCCGCCTTCGTCAGCGAGACGTTGCCGCCCTTGGAGAGGCTCACACCCATTGCTGTCCCTTTCGCCGTTCGTTTGCTGCCCGTGTGGGCAATTGTCGTCGGATGCCGCTCGCGGCACCGACACACCTGTTGGACCGCCGGCGGGCCACCCCTCCGGCGTCCTTGACGCCAACTCCCGTCGGCATGGCAGAGTTCCCCGGACGGTCGCACCTACACCCAGGAAGCAGGCGTATGCGCCATTTCGACCAGCTCGGCGATGCCGCCGTCGCCGCACTGTTCGAGCGCGCCCCGGAATCGTTCGATCGGGACAGCGACCGGGACGTCCTGGCGCACGCACTCGGGGCCACGCTCTACGTACCCGCCACCCGTCCCGACCTGACGGGCGTCCTACGCCGGCAGGCTGTGGCCGGCGCCAAGTCCATGGTGATCGACCTGGAGGACGCGATCGCCGACGACGCGGTCGACACGGCGCTGGCGTCGACCGCTGGGACGCTGCGGTGCCTGCAGGAGGACCCCCCGGAGGCGCTGCTGTTCGTGCGGGTCCGCTCGGCGGGGCAGATCCGCCGGCTCACCGAGCACCTCGTCGACGCCCCCACGGTGATCAGCGGGTTCGTGTTGCCGAAGTTTTCCGTCGCCAACGGGCCCGCGCTGCTGCAGGCCGTCGCCGACGCCGGTGACGCCGCAGGACGATCGCTGTATGCGATGCCGGTGCTGGAGACGCCGGAGGTGCTCTACCGGGAGACGCGCGAGCGTGAGCTGATCGGTTTGCGCGGCCTGCTCGACGCGCACCGGGAGAGCGTGCTGTCGGTGCGGATCGGCGCCACCGACCTCTGCGGGCTGTTCGGCATCCGCCGCGACCGTGACCTGTCGATCTACGACGTCGGGGTGGCCGCCGAGTTGATCGCGCACGTGGTGAACCACCTGGGTCGCAGCGACGGCACGGGGTTCGCGATCACCGGACCGGTGTGGGAGTACTTCGCCAACCACGAGCGGATTCTGCGGCCGCAGCTGCGGCAGACCCCGTTCGACGAGCGGCGCGCAACGGGGTTGCGGCGCACGTTGATGAGCCGTGACCTGGACGGCCTGATCCGCGAGGCACTGCTGGACCGGGCAAACGGGTTGACCGGGAAATCGGTGATCCACCCGTCGCACGTCGCGCCGGTGCACGCGCTCGCCGTGGTCCCGCACGAGGAGTACGGCGATGCCCTCGACGTCCTGGACCCGGCGGCCGCGGACGGCGGCGTCCGCCGGTCCGGGTACGGCAACAAGATGAACGAGATCCGGCCGCACCGGATCTGGGCCGAGCGGACCCTGCGCCGCGCCCGGGTGTTCGGCGTTGCGGCCGAGGGCATCTCGCACATCGATGTGCTGAACGCGTTGCAGGAGGCGGCGTGACGTCCGTGGTGGTGCGCAGGTACGGCATCACCCAGGTGGACAACGGATCTCCGGTCGGACTGCCGCTGGACGCGATGATCCGGCCGGCGCTGCGGCGCAATCCGAGGCGCGCGCAGCTGCTGGTCTCGACGGTGCTGGGCAAACACATTCCGGTGGACGCCCGGGTCTCCGCCGGGGTGGGGCGGCTGCTCGGCGCGCTCGTCGCCCGCGTCCTTGACGACGACTCGGGGCGGCCGTCGTCGGCGTGGTCGGCAGCGGCCGCGGCGACCATGTCCGGCACCGAACCCGCTGCGCTGCTGGAGTTGCTCGCCCGGCGCCCGGTGCCCGGCCGGGACGACGTCCTGACCCTGGGATTCGCCGAAACCGCAACGGCGCTGGGGCATCTCGTCGCCGACGAACTGGGATCGCGGTACCTGCACTCCACCCGTCGACGATCCGGTGCGGTACCGGTGGCGGCGGAGTTCACCGAGCCGCACTCGCACGCCACCGGCCATCTGCTGCGACCGGACGATGGTGCCGCGCTGGAGGCGGAAACCGTGGTGCTGGTCGACGACGAGCTGTCCACCGGGGCGACGGCGCTGAACGTGATCGAGGTGCTGCACGGCATCCGACCGCGAAGGCGGTACGTGCTGGCCGGGCTGGTCGACGTCCGCTCCGCCGAGGCCGACGCCCACCGGGCCTCGGTCGCGGACCGCCTCGGCTGCCGCATCGACGTGGTGGCCTTGGTGCGCGGTGCGGTGACCGTACCGCCCGATGCGGCGCAGCGGATCGCCGCCGACCTTCCGCAGACCGATCCGCCGGCCGACCAGGGCGCCCCGGCGACCTTGTCCGTGGTTTCCCTGGCGTGGCCGGCCGACGTCCCGCTCGGCGCTGCCCACGGATTCGCCCCCGCGGACCGGCTACCCTTCTCGGCGGCGATCGACGAGGTCACCCGAGCACTTGACGCGCAGATCGGTGACGCACAGCGGGTTCTCTTGGTCGGCACCGAGGAGTTCATGTATCTGCCGCTGAGGATCGCGCTGGCGCTGTCCGGGCGCAGCGGTCGGTCGGTGGCCTTCCAGTCGACCACCCGGTCACCGGTGCACGCCCTGGATGACGCCGCCTACCCGATCCGCCGGCGTATCGACTTCCGGTCGCTGGTCGACGGCGGCCCGCAGACCGATCGCCGGCACCTGTACAACGCGCACTGGCCCGAACCCGGCGGTCCCAACAGCGGAACCGGCCCCGGTCACCCCGCTGAACCCGACGTCGTCGTCATCGTCCACGACGGGTCGGAGCTGCCGGGGCCGGCGGGCGCCGGCGTCGCGGTCGGCGCGGCGACCGGTGCCCGCGTCGTCCTCGCCGCCGTGGTCGCCGTCAGTGACGCCCCCGCCGGCGACCTCCCGGCCGGCGACATCCCCGCCGGCGACAGCCCTGACAGCACCGGCCCCGCCGTTCCGGGCGGCGACCTTCCCGGTACCGCGCCGTGAGCCGGGCCGTCACCCGGCCGGCCGGGATCGGGCTGCCGGAACCGTTACGCGGCCCCGCGTTCGGCAGTTACCGGCCCGACGAGGTCGGCTGGCTGCTGACCGACCTGTCCGGGGCGGACCTGGAGGGTGACGTCGCGGGCCGGGAACGGGACATCCAGGCAGGACGCGCACATTACGCCGAGTCGCTACCGGTGGAATACCAGCCCGACGCCGAGTACCGCGCCCTGTTCGACGCCGTCCTCGGTGAATCGGCGTCCCGGCTGGCGCAGGCGGTCGGCGCGGCGACCGAAGTCGTGCTCGCCGAACGCGGACCCGACCCGGTGCTCGTGTCGCTGGCGCGGGCCGGGACGCCGATCGGCATCCTGATGCGCCGGTGGGCGGCCCGCGTGCACGGGCTGGACGTGCCGCACTATGCGGCGTCGATCGTGCGCGGCCGGGGCATCGACGCCACCGCACTGGCTTACCTTGCGGCGCATCATGATCCGGCGTCGGTGGTGTTCGTCGACGGCTGGACCGGGAAGGGCGCGATCGCCAGGGAACTGACCGCGGCGGTGACGGAGGTGGCCGCGGCCGGCGGCCCCCGGTTCTCCGGCGACCTCGCCGTGCTGGCCGACCCGGGCCACTGCGTCCGGACCTTCGGCACCCGTGACGACTTCCTCATCGCCTCCGCGTGCCTGAACTCCACGGTGTCCGGCCTGGTGTCTCGCACCGTCCTGAACCGCGCGCTGCTGCGGCCGGACCAGTTCCACGGCGCAAAGTTCTACCGCGAACTGGCCGCCGCCGACGTGTCCGCGGTGTTCCTCGATGCCGTGACCGCCCGCTTCGACGAGGTGAAAGACGCTGTCCTGCAGGCCGTCCCGGCCCTCGCGGCGTCCGACCGGACGATCAGCTTCGAGGGCTGGGCAGCTGTCGAGCGGATCCGCGAGCAGTACGGCATCCCATCGGTGAACTTCGTCAAGCCCGGCGTGGGGGAGACCACCAGGGTGCTGCTGCGCCGGGTGCCGTGGAGGATCCTGGTCCGCGAACCGGATCACCCCGACCATCGTCATCTCCGGTTGCTGGCCGCCGATCGCGGCGTGCCAGTCGAGGTCGTGCCCGACCTCGCGTACTCCTGCGTCGGGCTGGTCCGGCCACTCGACGACGGCGCGCCGGCGCCGGATCACCCTTGACCCCCGGGCAGACCGCGGTGGTGGCGGCCGACCTGGACCGGACGCTGATCTATTCCCGAGCCGCGATCGATGCCGCGCTGCCGCCGGACGGCGTGCCGCCGCTGTTGTGCGTCGAGCGACTCGACGGCCGGGACCAGTCGTTCCTCACCGCTGCGGCGGGCCGGTGGTTGGGTCAGCTCGCCGCGTCCTGCGTCCTGGTGCCGACGACGACGAGAACGCCGGCGCAGTACGGCCGCGTCGATCTCCCGGTCGGTCAGGTCCGGTACGCGGTGACCAGCAATGGCGGGCAGATCGTGGTGGACGGCCGTCCCGACCCGCGGTGGCGCCGGCAGGTCGAGCGCCGGATCGCCGGTGACGGCGCGGGCCTTGCCGATGTCGTCGCCGAGCTCGACCGCCGGACGCAGGGGTCGTGGGTGTGCAGCCGCCGCATCGCGGATGACGTCTTCTGTTACCTGGTGGTCGATCTCGACCGGCTGCCGGCGGAGTTCGTGCCGGACTGGGCGCAGTGGTGCACGGCCCGCAATTGGGTGGTGTCGGTGCAGGGACGCAAGATCTACGCGCTACCCCGCGCGCTCACCAAGGAGGCGGCGGTGGCGGAGGTGATGCGCCGGGCCGGTGCCGGCCGGCTGCTCGCCGCGGGCGACGGCGCGCTCGACGCCGGTCTGCTGTCCCTGGCGCAGGCCGGTATCCGCCCCCGGCACGGAGAACTGCACGAATTGGGATGGTCCGCCGACCACGTCCGGGTCACCGACGCGACCGGTGTGCTGGCCGGGGAGGAGATCGCCCGCTGGCTCACCCTGCAGATCACCGCACCGGCGGACTCCGTCAGGTGACGCAGAATTCGTTGCCCTCCGGGTCCGCCAGGGTGACCCACCGGTTCGGTCCCTCGGAACCGCGGTGCAGGAACGTCGCCCCGGCGGCGATCAACCGTTGTGATTCGGATTCCACGTTGTCCTGTCCCACCCGGATATCCAGGTGCAGGCGGTTCTTCACCGTTTTCTGCTCGGGCACCAGTTGGAACAGGATCCGCCGCCCGCCCGGCCCGGACATCGGCCCGTCCGGGTTGCGGATCGCCGCGCCGGTCTTCCACACCAGCACGCCGCGGTGCGTGGTGGTGTCACTGTCGGTGGCGTAACTCTGGGCGATCATGCTGCGGATGAACTCCTCGTCGCTGGGCTCCACCGCCCAACCGAGGGCGACGGCCCACCAGTCGGCGAGATCGTGAGGAGCGGAACAGTCGACGACGACTTGAAAGTCTGCAGGCATGGGAACACACGGTACGCAGCGCCACCGACAGTCCGGCAATCGTAGGCCGGCACCACCTCGAGCCAAGGATCGTGCGTATGACGGACAGCAGTGCCGAGACGACGGCGACTCACGACACGGCCACCGGGGAACTGGTGATCACCCGGGATTTCGACGCCCCGCGGGCCCGGCTGTTCCGCGCGTTCACCGATCCCGACGAGATTGCCGAGTGGTTCGGTCCTGTCGGCTTCACCGTGCCCCGGGAGAGCGTCGAGCTGGATCCGAAACCGGGCGGTCACCAGCACTTCGTCATGGTGAAGCAGGACGACCCTCAGGTGACCTCGCCCGTCAACGCGCGCTTCCTTGACGTGGTGGAGAACGAGGCGCTGATCGGCACCGAGGAGTTCATCGGGGTGCCCGGTGTCCAGGAACCGACCACCATGACACTGCGCATCGAATTCCGCGATATCGGTGACGACCGGACGCAACTGGTCATCCAGCAGGGCCCGTATGCGCCGGCGATGGAGCTGGCGGCGAGGGACGGCTGGGACAGCTCGTTCACCAAACTCGACGCGCTTCTCCGGCGCTGAACGACCGTCCTCCACCCAACCAGCCGAACCCGCTCGTCCAGCGGAACCGAAAAAAAGCGACCCTCTCGGACGACGAGATCGATCGACAGCCCGGATCTGCCGGCCGACCGGACGGCTCCGCGCTCACTGCTGGTCGGACTCGGGCAGCTCCACCATGTACGAGCTGATCACCGTGACGAGACCGTCGGCGAAGTCCATGATGTCGCAGGATGCGACCACCGACACCGTGCCGTCGGGCTCGGTGTACTCGCCGATCGACTGCACCACGACGCACTCGCCGGCATCGATCACCCGCAGCTCCCGGAACCGGGTCGTGGTGGAGGCCAACTCCGACAATGTCTGCCGATAGGTCTGGGACACGGCGTCCCTACCGGTCACACTTGCGGCGCCGACCGCGTTCCATCGGACATCGTTGGCGAGATGAGGCGCGGCGGCATCGAAATCGTGGGTGGCGAAGGCCTTGGCGATGTCGGTGCGCCGGCTCATCGGGCACTCCGGGCCGACGCCGCGACGCGGTCGTGCCGGTCCAGCGCGGCCAGCAATTCGGCTCGGACGTGCGGGTCGGCCGTGGCGACGGCCCGATCGAACTCCCGGTAGGCGCGCCTGTTGCCGGCATTGCGCGGCTTGGAGTTCCGGTTGGTGATCATGAGTGCTCCTCCTGTCGGACGATGGCGATCCATCGCGGTGTGGTGCCCACACTGACAGCGCACTGGTCCACCCGTAAGGTCCACTGCGATGACCGGAAACAGGACCAGTTCGCCGGCGGGTGTCGAGTTGCTCGTCACCCTCGACCGCGGCGCCACCGCCCCGATGCACCGGCAGGTGGAAGCCGCGATCCGGGACGCCATCCGGACGCAACGGCTGCGGCGGGGTGCCGTCGTCCCGTCGTCCCGCAGCCTCGCCGCCGACCTGGGCGTGTCCCGCGGTGTGGTGGTGGAGGCGTACCAGCAGCTCGTCGCGGAGGGGTACCTGGCGGTCCGGCCCGGCGGTGCGACGACGGTGGCCCCGGTCGGTGCCGTGGTGGAGCCGACGGCGGCCGCGGGGGCGGCGGCGCCCGTCAAGTACGACCTGCAGTACGGGCGCCCGGACGTCACGCAGTTCCCGCGGGCCGCGTGGCTGCGCTCGGCCCGTCGGGTGATCAACGAGGCACCGGCGGAGCGGTTGCTGTATCTGGACGGCCGGGGTGCACCGGAGCTTCGGACAGCGCTGGCCGACTACCTGAACCGGGTGCGCGGGACCTGGGCGGATCCAGCGAACCTGCTGATCTGCAACGGTTTTGCGCAGGGCCTGCACCTGGCCGGCACGGTGCTGCCGGCCGCCGGCGTCCGGGTCCTTGCGGTGGAGGACCCGTCGTTCGACGACGTCCGGTCAGCCGCATCCCTTGCCGGCCTGCGGATCGTGGGTGTCCCGGTCACGGCCGGCGGGCTGGACGTCGCCGCGCTGGAGCGCAGCGGGGCGGATGCGGTGCTGATCACGCCGGCGCACCAGCTGACCGGCGCCGTGCTCTCGCCGCCGGCACGCGCCGAGCTGATCCGGTGGGCGCAACGCGGCGACCGGTGGGTGCTCGAGGACGACTACGACGCCGAGTTCCGGTACACCCAGTCCCCGGTGGGTGCGCTGCAGGGTCTGTGCCCGGATCGGGTGCTCTACATGGGGTCCGCGAGCAAGACGCTGGCTCCGGGTCTGCGGCTCGGCTGGCTCGTCGCGCCCATGCCGCTGGTCGGCGCCCTGTCCCGCGCCAAGACCGATGCCGACCGCGGCTCGCCGGCCATCGACCAGCTGATCTTCGCGGACTTCTTGGAACGCGGCGAGTACGACCGTCACCTGCGCCGGATGCGGCCCATCTACCGACGCCGGCGGGACGCGCTGCTGTCGGCGCTGCGCACGGAGTTGCCCGCCTTCGCCCCGGTCGGCGTGTCGGCAGGCCTGCACCTGATGGCGCGCCTCCCACCGGGCGTCGACGAGGACGCGCTCGTCCGGGCGGCCGCCGCCCGAGGCGTCGCGGTCACTCCGCTGCACCCGCACCGGATGACGCCGGGCGACGGTGCCGTCGTCTTCGGGTTCGCCCGGTTGGGCGAGCGCGCCATCACCGAGGCCGTCACGGTGCTCGCCGCCGCCGTGCGGCCGCTGCTGCCGGGCGAGTGACGTGACGGATCGGTCCCCGCTCGACGCAAGCCCGACGGCAGGTGCCCTGCTGGCCCTGGAACTGCTGCAGAACAGTCCGGGCATCACCGCCGACCGGCTGGCCGCCGAGCTCCGGGTCACCGACCGCGCGGCCCGCCGGTACATCGAGATCCTGCGCGAGCCCGGCGTTCCCATCGAGTCCACCCGCGGCCGGTACGGCGGGTACCGGCTCGGTCGCGGCGTCCGGCTGCCACCGTTGACGTTCCGCGCCGAGGAGGCGCTGGCCCTGGTGATGGCTGTGCTGGACGGGCACCACGATGCCGGCAGCCGCACCGATCCGGTCGGTGCGGCGCTGGGGAAGATCGTTCGCGCATTGCCGGAACCTGTTGCCGCGCAAGTGGAAGCGGTTCGCCGCACGACCGCACCGGCACCCGACCGGGCTGCCGCGCGGCCCGATCCGGGCATCACCACCGCGCTGGTCCAAGCCTGCTCCGCGCACCGTCGCATCCGGTTCGGCTACCGATCCGAGGCGGGCTGGGCGTCGACCCTCGAGGTGGACCCGTGGGCGATGGTCGTCCGGCACGGCCGGTGGTACCTGCTGTGCCGGTCGCATCGATCGGGCGAGCGACGAGTCTACCGGGTGGACCGGATACGGGATGTCGAGATCCTCGACGACGGCTTCGATCCGCCGGCGGACATCGATCCCGTCGCACTACTCGAGGAGCACCTCGCGGTCGGCTGGGAGTACCTGGCGGAGGTGCTGATCGCCCCGGGTGCCGCCGACCTGGAACGCGCGGTGCCGCGCGCCCTCGGCCGTCTCGAGCCGCTGCCGGGCGGCGGCACCCGGTTGGTCGGCAGCACCAGCAATCCGTGGTGGTACGCGCAGCAACTGGCGGGCATCCCGGCGCCGTACCGCATCGTCGGCGGTGACGAGATCCGTCATGCGGCAATTGGAATCGCGCGCCGCATGCTCGACGCCGCCGCGCCGGACCCGTGACGGGTCAGATCCAGCCGTGTTCGGTGGCGATGCGCAGGGCGTCGGCCCGGGTGCGGGCACCGGTCTTGCCGATCACGGATGACAGGTGGTTGCGCACGGTGCCCTCGGAAAGGTAGAGCCGGCGCGCGATCTCGGCGATCGTCCCGCCGTCGGCGCTGACCGCCAGCACGTCCCGCTCCCGCCCGGTGAGCGGCGAATCACCCAGACTCAGGCTCTCCGCGGCGAGCGCCGGGTCCACGACACGCAGCCCCGCGTGCACCCGGCGGATGGCGTCCATCAGGGTCTCCGGCGGCGCGTCCTTCACCAGGAAACCGGCGGCCTTGGCCTCCATGGCCCGCCGGAGGCAGCCGGGTCGGCCGAAGGTCGTCAGGATGATCACCCGGCACGACGGGAACTGCGACCCGAGCGCCGCGGCCGCGGACAGGCCGTCCATCCCGGGCATCTGCACGTCGAGCAGGGCCACGTCCGGGTTGCTGTGCAGCGCGGTGGGCACCACCTCGTCACCGGTGCCGACCTGCGCGACGACGACCATGTCAGGTTCCAGCCCCACCAGGGTGGCGAAGGCGCCGCGGATCATGGCCTGGTCGTCGGCCACCAGCACCCGGATCGGATCGGCCGTCACAGCGCGCCCACGGCGCGGGCCGGTGCCGGTGCTGGTGCCGGTGCCGGTGCCACGCCCAGCGGTACCTCGACCCGCACCCCGAAACCCCCTTCGCCCAGCGGCCCGGCCACCACCGTCCCGCCCACGGCGGCCACCCGTGCCCGGAGCCCATGCAGCCCGTTGCCGGCCGGCGTCGCGGGGCGACCCGTACCGGTCCCGTCGTCACGCACCTCGACCCGATTCCGGCCCACCGTGATGGTGCAGGTGGTGGCCCCGGAATGGCGCACCACGTTGGTCACCGCCTCCTTCACCACGAAACCGAACAGCTCGTGCAGCGACGGGTCCACCTCGTCGAGGCTGGCGGGCAGGACCGGCTGGATGCCGGCGGCGCGCAGCACCGAGGCGGCGACGGCCAGCTCGGAGGCCAGCGAGACGTCCCGGAAGCCCGACGCCGTGGCCCGGACGTCGGCCAGTGCCTGCCGGACAAGTGTTTCCACGTCGGCGATCTCGGCGGCCGCGGCCGCCGGGTCCCGATCGATCAACCGGCGGGCGAGCCCGGACTTGACCGCGATCGCGGTCAGCGAATGGCCCAGGATGTCATGCAGGTCGCGCCCGATCCGTTCTCGTTCCGCGGCCACCGCGGCAACAGCCAGCTGTTCCCTGGTCTCCCGCAGCGCGATGTTGAGCCTGACGTTGCCGCCGAAGCCGACCATGAAGGCGGTCAGCGCGATGAGCGTCAGGGCCAGTTCCCAGGTCGGTGGGTGTCCGGCCAGCACGTCGATGGCCAGCATGGCGCCCGCCAGCACGACGGCCAGCGCCAACGCGACGCGCGGTGCGAACAGCAAGCCGCCGGCGACCGCGACGAAGATCCACAATGCGGCGGCGTCCGGGCCCAGCAGGACGAACTGCGGCAGCGAGAGGGCCAGCAATACGGCGATGACGGCGATCCGGCGGCCGAGCGGGGCGAACATCAGCCGACCGACGACGAACACGTACACACCGGAGAACGCGAGCAGGTCGACAAAGGCCGCGGCAACGACCCAGGCGATGCCACCGGAGGTGAGGATGGCGACGTAGGCCGACACCAGGAACGCCTGGGCCAGCAGCGCACCCAGCACCCATCGGCGCCGCCCGTCCACCCGCCGCCCGTCCGGCCCGAGGGTGGCGGCCGGGTTCACTGCTCGCAGCGCAGCCCGCATCCGGCCATCCTCCCGCATCAACACCACCGGGGGCGTCAGAGCCGCCGGCCGCTGCGACGATAGGCGGCCACGCCGACGGCGGCCAGGACCAGCGTCCAGGCGGCCAGCACCAGCACCGCCGTCGTCGGAACGCCGTTGCCGCCCAGCACGTCCCGGCCCAACCGGGCGAGCCAGTAGGACGGCGTCACCTTCGCGACGTCCTGCAGGAACGGCGGGAACTGCTCGACGGGGAACCACAGGCCGCCGAGCACGGACAGGCCGAGGTAGGTGATCATCGAGATCGGCTGGACGGTGTCGACAGTGCCGGCGAACCCGATCACCAGGCCGAGCACCGCGAACGGGATCAGTCCCAGCCACAGGGCCAGACCGGTTTCCAGCCATTGCTGGGGGCCGAGCACGACGTTGCCGACCGTCGCGCCGGTCAGGAAGACCAGCAGCAGCGCGGGCAGCGTCACCAGCATGGACACGACGGCCTTGCCGATGAGGTAGGAGTTCGCGGGCAGCGCGGTCAGCCGGAGCTGCCGGTTCCAGCCGGTCTGCCGTTCGATCGAGATCCGGGCGCCCGTGTTGATGGCGGCCCCGATGCAGCCGAACGACGCCATGGACACCATCAGGTAGGCGACCACGGACAGGCCGCTGTCGGTGGTCTGTCCGCTGTACAGGCTGGAATACAGCAGGAACAGCAGCAGCGGCAGGATCACGGTCAGCACCAGGAACCGCAGGTTCCGGTAGGCCGCCCTTGTGCACAGCAACGCGTAGCGCACCGTCATCGTGAACGATCCGGCGCCGCGGGCAGTGCTTGCGCCGGTGGTGGTGGGAAAGGTCATCGCGGGCCCTTCTGGTGGCCGTTGGTGGTGAGTTGGAGGAACGCGTCCTCGAGGTTGCCGGCGGCGACCTCGATCTCATGGGCGTCCGGGTAGGTACCGATCAGGGCCCGCAGGCACGCATCGGAGTCGTTGCAGTGCAGCAGGGTTCGGGCGGCGCGGCGTTCGATGCGGGTGACTCCCGGCAGGGCGGCGAGGGCGCCGTCGGGGACGCCGTTGATCACCGCGGACACGGTGCGGCCGGCGACGGAGGACTTGATCTCCGACCCGGTGCCGTCCGCGACGACGACACCGTCGGCCAGCACGACCACCCGGTCGGCGAAGGCGTCAGCCTCCTCGAGGTAGTGGGTGGTGAACAGAACGGTGCGGCCCTGGTCGGTGAACGCCCGCATCGACGCCCAGAACGCGCGCCGGACCTCCACGTCCATCGCGACCGTCGGTTCGTCCAGCACCAGCAGGTCGGGGTCGGGCACCAGGGCCAGCGCGTACCGCACCCGCTGGGCCTGGCCCCCGGACAGCTTGCTGGTCCGCGCGTCGGCGATGTCCGAGACGCCGGCCAGTTCCAGCGCGCGGTCGACCGGGATGGGCCGCCGGTGCAGCGCTGCGACGAGCGAGACGAGCCCGCGGACGGTGGATTCCGGCAGCAGCGCGCCGCCCTGCAGCATTGCGCCGACCTGCCCCGCCTGAATGGCACGGATCGGATCGGTCCCGAAGATGCCCACAGATCCGGCGTCCGGCTCGGTGAGGCCGAGCAGCATGTCGACGGTGGTGGACTTGCCGGCCCCATTGGGGCCGAGGAACGCAACAACCTCGCCGGGAGCGATGACGAGGTCGACGCCGCGGACGGCGCGGACGGCACCGAAACTCTTGTGCAGGCCGGTCATCCGCACGGCAGTGCCGTCACCACCGGCGCAGTGCGGTGCGACGACCAATGCGGATCTGTAGTCAGGTCGGGTGTGCCCGTCGGGGCGCCGGAGGAGTGCCATGGGTTCAGGTTGCCGCCACGGCTCCGGACCGGAGTGCGCCGGCCGTCACCGATCCGGCATGACATCCGTCATGGCCGGTGCCCGGTTGGAGGTGGTGCGTCAGCGGGAGCGGCGCCGCCGGGCCGCGACCGGACGCCGGAGCGACGGCAGGTGCAGGCCGCCGGGCCGTAGGTACAGCAGCACGCCGGTGATCATCGCGGCCACGCCGATGGCGATGATCGCGACGCCGGCCCATACCGATGCGTCGGTGGTGACCAGGCCCGCGACCAGGGCGACCATCCCGATGACGAACACCGACACCGCCAGCACCTTGCGGTGCCGCCGTACCCGCGTGATGGTGATCGTCTCGGCGAACCGCGGATCCTCGCTGCGCAGGGCGCGTTCGATCTCGTCAAGTCGTCGCTGTTCGCCCTCTGAGAGCGCCATAACTCCTACTCCCCCCAAGACGACAGTCTTGGACATGCTCATCGTACGCATTCGGTCAGGGGGGATCGGTGGTCGACGCCGGGCGGTGATCGCCGCCGGGTGCCGGCGGCCGAAGAGCATCAGCACCGCGACACCGGCCGGCGCGCATGCGGCGCCGAAGAAGAACGGCGCGGACGGGCCGACGTTCTCGCCGGGCTTTCCGCAGATGAACGGCGACACGGCGCCGCCGAGGATGCGGACGAGGTCGTACCCACCGGACGCCACCGGCCGCGGCGCCGGCGAGATGTTCATCGCGGTCTCGGTGAACAGGGTGTTCGGCACGCCCGGTGGCGGACCGCCCGCGATGACGAGAACCGTGACGGTGACGTGGTTGTCGACGAGCAGGGCCAACCCGAGGAGCAGCGCGGTGAATGTGATGATCGCGATGGCGAACGACCGGCCCCGACCGAGCCGGCGGTGCATCTGCAGCGCCACCCGGACGGCGAACACGCCGACCAGCACGCTCCAGCCGAAGAACAGGAAGCCGATGCCGTAGGCGGATGTCGAGCTGGTGGTTTCGTACGCGAACTAGCGCACGTCACCATCGTGTCGACGACGGAGGAGTGCTTCCAGCCCGTCCAGCAGTCGGGCCAGTCCGAACTCGAAGAGCGATTCGAGCGTCAGATCCAGGGTCGGGTCCGACTCGAGTGCGGCGAACATCGGGAAATCGCCGGAGCTGACGATCCGGCGCATCACCTGGTCCTGCGAGGCCATCCACTCCTGGCTGGTGAGCCCGGTGTCCTGCTGCGCAAGTGCCTCCGGTTCGAGGTTGATCGCGGTCCCGCGCACGTAGTTGGCGAGCGTCACCGCCATGTGCAGGCGCTCGTTGGCCGGGAGGCCGAGATCGGCCAGGACGGCCATGGCGAACTCCGTGTGCAGCATGGCACTCGGCACCAGTTGCGGTCGGCTCATCGACACCCACTGCGCCAGCCACGGATGAGTGCGGTACGCCCTCCACTGGAGGTGGCACAGCGCCTCGAGGGCGGCCCGGGGTACATCGGGTTGGTCCGGGAGGCGGTAAGCGGCGAAGGTGTCCTCCACCATCAGCAGCAGCAATTCATCCTTGCTGCGCACGTGCCGGTAGAGCGCCATCGTTGCGGTGCCGAGGTCGGCGGCAACCCTGCGCATGGACAGTGCCGCCAATCCGTCGTTGTCTGCGATCCGGATGGCGGTGGCCGTGATCCGCTGCCTGGTCAGGCCGCGCGTCACCGGCGGTGACCCGGTGGTGGAGGCGGTCCCGCTGATGAAGTGCGACCCGGTGGTGGAGTCGGTCCCGCCGATGAAGTGCGACCCGGTGGTGGGGTCGGCCCCGGCTGGCGGCTCGGGCGCCGCGATACCGGCGGACCGTTCGGGCCGTTCGGGTCGCGCCGCGACCACCGTGCCGTACCCCGCCCGCGCTCGCACGAGGCCGCGCTCTTGCAGTGCGGCGAGCGCGCGGGTTGCCGTCGCCATCGCGACGCCGAACTCCTGGGTGATCTGGCGGGTTGACGGGACGCGGTCGCCCGCGCGGAGTTCGCCATCCGCAATCCTGCGGGCGATCTCCGCCGCGATGACCGTCGCCGGCGAACCGGCCGGGCCCCTGTTGTGGTTCACGAGTCCGGCCACCTTTCCTGGTGCACTAGTGCACCATAGCCCAGTGACGTCTCCGCGGTCCACCATGCAGCGTGTTGCGTGGCTGCACTAGTGCAGCGTCCTCACGCAACAACCTTGCTGCCGACTCCTTATCGGATTCCGGTTGCCCGGTCCCACGAGGGCTGGTTTACTCCGTACGCATTGTGTTTATGGCGTACACAACTTTGTCTCACCATCCGCCCACCGGACCTGGGAGTCGACATGCACAGCAGTGGTGCGAAGGACGAATGCGCCGTCCACGCCGAGCAGTTGGTGAAGTCCTTTGGCGACCGTCGGGTGCTGGCCGGCGTCGATCTCTGTGTCCCGCGCGGCTCCGTGCTGGCTCTGCTCGGACCGAACGGTGCCGGCAAGACGACCACGGTGCGCATCCTTGCCACGCTGCTGCGGCCGGACGCCGGCACCGCCCGCGTCGCCGGCTTCGACATCAGCCACGAGCGCCGTGCGGTGCGCTCGCGCATCAGCCTGACCGGGCAGGACCTCGCGATCGACGACCTGCAGACCGGTGCCGAGAACCTGCGGATGATCGCCCGGCTGAACGGTCTGAATTCCCGGGAGGCGCGCCGGCGGGCAGGCGTGTTGCTCGAGCGTTTCGACCTGCTCGATGCCGGGAGCCGCACGGTGTCGACGTATTCGGGCGGGATGCGTCGTCGTCTGGATCTGGCCTGCGGGTTGGTCGGCAACCCCGCCGTGATCTTCCTCGACGAGCCGACCACCGGCCTGGATCCGCACAGCCGAAGGGCGGTGTGGGAGGCGATCGGTGAGCAGGTGAAGTCGGGCGTGGGGATCGTCCTGACCACCCAGTACCTCGAGGAGGCCGACCAGCTGGCGGACACCGTCGCCGTCATCGACGCCGGTGCCGTCATCGCATCCGGTACGCCCGCCGCACTCAAGCAGCGGACGGCCGACCAGCGGCTCGATCTGCAGTTCGTCGACGACGACGCCCATCACCGGGCGGTGGAACTGCTGGGCGGCCGGGTGATCCGCTCCCACCGGGCGGCCCGCACCGCCGGCATCCGGACGGACGGCTCGGCGGCCGACATCCGCCGCGTGCTGGACGAGATCGACCCCGGCGGCAGCTCGATCATCCGTTTCTCGGTGCACGTGGCCACCCTCGATGACGTTTTCCTGACCCTGACCGGACATCACGCCGGCGCGACCCGTCAGGAGCCCGCACATGTCTGAGACGGCATCGCCGCCGCGCGGCGCCGCCGCGCCGACGGCCCCGAGAAACCCGATCGTGAAAGGCCGCACCGATGCGTCCGCCATGGTCGGGCGCTGCCTGCGGCTCGGCCGGCGCAACCTCGACGTGCTGATCACCTCACTGCTGCTGCCGGTGATCCTCATGCTGCTGTTCGTCTACCTCTTCGGCGGGGCGCTCGACCCCGGTGGCGGCTACGTCCAGTACGTGGTGCCCGGAGTGTTGGTGCTGTGTGCGGGATTCGGCTCGGCGGCCACCGCCGTCAGCGTCAGCCAGGATCTGCACGGCGGGATCATCGACCGCCTCCGATCACTCGACGTCGGCGGCGCCGCGTTGCTCGCCGGGCACGTCACCGCCAGCGTGCTGCGGAACATCGTGTCGACCGTCCTGGTCTTCGGTGTGGCGTTCATGATCGGTTTCCGGTCCGGCGCCGGTCCCGCGGGCTGGCTGGCCGCCGCCGGGATACTCCTGCTGTTCATCGTCACGATCTGCTGGTTGGCCGCCCTGGTCGGACTGCTCGCCCGAAGCCCGGAGGCGGCCAACGGCTTCACCTTCATCCTGATCTTTCTGCCCTACGCCAGCAGCGCTTTCGTGCCGCTCGACACGATGCCGTCGTGGCTGCAGGGTTTCTCGGAGCACCAGCCGATCACGCCGATCATCGACAGTGTCCGTGGATTGCTCAACGGCACCCCTGTCGGCGACGCACCGTGGACCGCCATCACCTGGTGCACCGGCGTCCTGGCGGTCTCCATGGCGCTGTCCGGGCTTGCCTTCCGGCACCGCACGGCGGCCTGACCTGCGTGGTCAGCGGCCCGCGGTGCCCGGTCAGCGGCTGGCGCCCGACCTCGCCGTCCGGCGGGAGGCGAGCGTGGGCGCAGCTTCCACCCGCCGAGCCGCGAGCGTCTCGACGCCGGCCAGGAACAGGTCGATTCCCGCCGCGTAGTAGGCGGTTTCGTCGTCGCAGTCGGTCAGCGCGGCCGCGCACTCGACCAGATGCGGGAAACGATCGGCCGGGAGGCCGGTCAGCGCCGCGCGCTTGCCGGCCAGGACCGCGTCCCGTTCGTCGCGGGGAACGGTGGTCTCCGCCCCGGGCCGGCCGGACACCAGCATGACGGCGGTCTGCAGGGCCGCCCTGGCCAGGTCGGCGCTCTGCCGGACCCCGAATCCGTTGCTGCGCAACACGTCCAATGCCTGCTCGGCGAGTACCTGGCCGCTGTCGCACTGCAGGATTCGGTTCTGCGCGAGGATCGTGCACGCCGGGTGGCGACGCAGGGCGTCCACCAGGGCCACCAGGATCTCCCGCAACTGGACCAGTCCGTGATCGGCGTCGAGGGACGGTAGCGCCGCGGTATCGAGGATGCGGTCGCCCATGGCCGCCAGCAATTCGTCCTTGTTCTTGACGTGCCAGTACAGCGCCATCGGCGTCACGCCCAGGTCCTGCGCGATCCGCCGGATCGACACCGCCGCCAAACCCTCGGTGTCGGCCACGCCGAGCGCGTGGTCGATCACCGTCTCCCGGGAGAGCGGCGCTGCCTTCTGCTGAGGCGATCTTCCTGCGGCAACGGAACTCGAGGTCGCGAACATGTTGACAACTCTACACTGTACAGGTTACCTATACGGCATACATGTACACCGTAGAGGAGACACCGTGGACCGATCCCGCCTCACCCTGCTGGCGGTGGCACTCGCCACCTTCATGACGTACTTGGACAACAACATCATCAACGTGGCCATCCCGGCCATCCAACGCGATCTCGGGCTCACCACCTCGGGTCTGGAGTGGGTGGTCAGCTCCTACATCCTGGTGTTCGCCAGCCTGCTGCTGGCCGGTGGCCGGCTCGCCGACGTCTGGGGCCGCAAGCGGCTGTTCC
>JAESFR010000097.1_pt1 | contig 109656 bp, 107 predicted proteins | sample 9266191 | NCBI WGS metagenome assembly JAESFR01 (sample SAMN14503063, study PRJNA617104) | algae metagenome | isolation source: Pleurocapsa minor HA4230-MV1 and co-occurring heterotrophs from cement on... | place: USA: Nuuanu Pali Lookout, Hawaii | collected 2009-07-20
GGGATGACGGCGTCGAGGTAGCCGCGTTCGGCGGCGATGTAGGGGTTGACGAGGGTGTCTTCGTATTCCTGCTGCAGTGTCAACCGGAGGGCGTCGACGTCGTCACCGTTCTTCGCGGCTTCGAGCAACTGTTTGCGGTAGACGAACCCGACCGCGCCGGAGGCTCCCATGACCGCGATCTGCGCGGTCGGCCAGGCGAGGTTGACATCGGCTCCCATGTGCTTGGACCCCATCACGTCGTACGCCCCGCCGTACGCTTTGCGGGTGATGACGGTGATCTTCCCGACCGTGGCCTCGCCGTAGGCGTAGAGCAGTTTCGCGCCGCGTCGGATGATGCCGTTGTATTCCTGGCCGGTGCCGGGCAGGAACCCGGGCACATCGACCAGGGTGATGATCGGGACGTTGAAGCAGTCGCAGGTGCGCACGAACCGTGCCGCTTTCTCGGACGCGTCGATGTCGAGGGTGCCCGCGAACTGGGTGGGTTGATTGGCCACGATCCCCACCGACCGGCCGTCGATGCGCCCGAACCCGACGATGATGTTGCGGGCCCGCCCTTCCTGGACTTCGAGGAATTCGTCGTCGTCGAGGATCCGACGAATCACCTCGTGCATGTCGTACGGGGTGTTCGGTGAATCGGGGATCAGGGTGTCGAGTTCGAGATCCTCCGCGGTCAGCGAGTCCTCGATCGACCCGACGACCGGATCCGAGGGTGCGGTGCGGGGGGCGTCGGCGCGATTGTTGCTCGGTAGGTACGAGAGCAGGTCGCGGACGTAGTCGAGGGCGTCCTGTTCTCCGGAGGCGACGTAGTGCGCGACACCGGATTTCTCCATGTGGGTGTGCGCGCCGCCGAGTTCTTCCATGGTGACGTTCTCACCGGTGACGGTTTTGATCACGTCGGGTCCGGTGACGAACATCTGCGAGGTGCCGTCGACCATGACCACGAAGTCGGTCAGGGCCGGGGAGTAGACGTGCCCGCCCGCAGCGGGTCCCATGATCACCGAGATCTGCGGGATCACCCCGGACGCGCGGACGTTGCGGTGGAAGATCTCGCCGTACAACCCGAGGGAGACCACCCCTTCCTGGATGCGGGCTCCGGCACCTTCGTTGATCCCGACCAACGGTCGTCCGGTTTTGACGGCCAGGTCCATCACCTTGACGATCTTCTCGCCGTAGATCTCCCCCAAGCTGCCGCCGAAGACGGTCGCGTCCTGGGAGAACACGCACACATCGCGGCCGTCGACGGTGCCGTAGCCGGTGACCACACCGTCACCGAAGGGCCGGTTCTCGCCCAACCCGAAGTTCTGGGAGCGGTGGCGGGCGAGGGCGTCGAGTTCGACGAACGAGCCCTCGTCGAGCAGGGCGGTGATCCGCTCACGGGCGGTCAGCTTGCCTTTGGCGTGGACCTTGTCCACCGCCGCCTCACCGGACGGAATCTCCGCAACCGCGAGACGTTTACGAAGATCGGCCAATTTACCCGCAGTGGTATGGATATCGGGTTCGGTTGTGGTCATGCAGATGTCCCCTACGTTGTGTGGAGTGGCAAACGGAGATCGTCAGTTCGTGGCGAGCGAGCGCGCGATCACCAGACGCTGAATCTGGTTGGTGCCCTCGAAGATCTGAGTGATCTTGGCGTCGCGCATGTATCGCTCGACGCGGAAGTCGCGGGTGTACCCGTAGCCACCGAACACCTGTACCGCGTCGGTGGTCACCTTCATGGCCGCATCGGTAGCGATCAGCTTGGCCACGGAAGCGTTGCGCGAGTAAGGAAGTCCGGCGTCACGTCGACGGGCAGCATCGAGGTAGGTGGCGCGGGCCGAGTCCACTGCCGCTGCCATGTCCGCCAACACGAAACCGAGGCCCTGATGGTCGATGATCTTCTTGCCGAACGCCGTACGTTCCTGGGCGTACTTCACCGCGTCGTCGAGCGCCGCCTGCGCGATTCCCACGGCTACAGCCGCAATTCCGAGCCTGCCTGCATCGAGTGCACTGAAGGCGATCTGCAGTCCCTGCCCCTCCGCGCCGATTCGCCACTCGGTGGGTACGTGGACGTTGTCGTAGTGCGCCGAGGTCGTCGGGATCGCATGCAGTCCCATCTTCTCCTCGGGCTTGCCGAAGCTCAGGCCGTCGGTTCCGTCCGGAACGAGGAAGCACGAGATACCTTTCGACCCTTCGCCGGTACGAGCGAACAGGTTGTAGAAGTCGGCCACTCCGCCGTGTGTGATCCACGCCTTCGAACCGTTCACGGTGTAGCCACCCTCGGTCGGGGTGGCCTTGCAGCTCAGTGCGGCAGCGTCCGAGCCGGCCTGTGCTTCGGACAGTGAGTAGGCGCCGATCTGCGCCCCACCGAGCATGTCGGGGAGTTTGTCGGCTTTCTGCTGTTCGGTACCGAACGCCATCACGGGATAGCAAGCCAGACCGTGCACGCTCACTGCGACTGCAACCGCCGCCCAGCGCGACGCCAGTTCTTCGAGGACCTGGAGGTACACCTCGTACGGTTGGCCACCACCTCCCCATTCCTCCGCGTACGGCAGGCTCAACAGGCCCGCCTCGCCGAGGGTGGCGAACACTCCCTCCGGGTAGGTCTCACGCCGTTCGTGGTCGTCGACGATCGGGTCGAGGACCTTGTCTGCCACGTCCCGGGTCAGGGCGATCAGATCACGCGCTTCGGACGTGGGCAACAGACGGTCGACGGGCACGTGAAAACCTCCGGGGCTATCGAATCAGTACTGCCGGACGATCCGCAGTACTGATGCACAGTACTGCACAAGCCGATGCAGTACCATCCCTGATGTGAACGCACCCGTGACCTCGCATGCCACGGCACGCCGTTCCGAACTCTTCGACCAGCTCGTGAGCTTGTTTCTGGCGGAGGGCTTCGCACACCTGACCCTCGACACCATCGCGGCCCGGCTTCGGTGCTCCAAGTCCACGCTGTACACCCTGGCGTCGAGCAAGGATCAGCTGGTCGGCGGCGCAACGGTGCACTACTTCAAGTCCATGACCACGCAGGTGGAGAACGCGGTCGCCGAGGTGGACGGCACCCGCAATCGCATCACCACCTATCTCACCGCGGTGGGGGCAGCTCTCGAGTCCGCGTCCGAACAGTTCATGACCGACCTGGCGTCACTGGAGGCGGCCCGCTCGGTATACGAACGAAACACCGCCATCGCCGCGCGCCGCGTCCAGGAGTTGATCAGCGAGGGCGTGGCCAGCGGCGAAGTGCGCGACGTGCACGCGGCCTTCGTCGGGGACGTGGCCTCTTCGGTCATGGTTCGCATTCAGACTCGCGAGGTGTTTCGACTGACCGGACTGAGCGACGGCGACGCTTACCTCGAACTGGCGAAATTGCTGACGGCGGGCATCGGCGCGTAGCCGCGGAGCAGGGAATGAATCGAACTCGGTATGCGCTGACACCCAACGAATACAGTTGATCCTTCAACGAAAGAGCGCGTCATGAAGAAGATCGGATTTCTGTCCTTCGGACACTGGTCGGCGTCCCCACAGTCGCAGACGCGGTCCGCGTCGGACGTGCTGCTGCAGTCCATCGACCTCGCGGTCGCCGCCGAAGAACTGGGTGCCGACGGCGCGTACTACCGCGTCCATCACTTCGCCAACCAGCTCGCGTCACCGTTCCCACTCCTCGCCGCCGTCGGTGCCAAGACGAGCACCATCGAGATCGGTACCGGTGTCATCGACATGCGCTACGAGAATCCGTTCTACATGGCCGAGGACTCGGGTTCCGCCGATCTCATCTCGGGCGGGCGGCTGCAGCTGGGAGTCAGCCGAGGATCGCCCGAACAGGTCGTCGAGGGCTACCGCTACTTCGGCTACACACCGGCCGAGGGCTCCGATCACGCCGACATGGCCCGCGAACACACCCGCATCTATCTCGATCTTCTCGAAGGCAAGGGTTTCGCACAGCCCAATCCGCGGCCGATGTTTCCTAATCCGCCCGGACTCCTGCGCCTCGAACCACACTCCCCCGGTTTGCGGCAGCGCATCTGGTGGGGTGCCGGCACCCGCGACACCGCCGAGTGGACCGCGCGACAGGGCATGAACCTGATGAGCTCGACGCTGTTGAGCGAAGACACCGGAGTGCCGTTCCATCGATTGCAGGCCGAGCAGATCGAACGATTCCACAAGACGTGGAGCGACGCTGGACACGACTTCGCGCCGCGAACTTCGGTGAGTCGCAGCATTTTTCCGATCGTGAACGATCTCGATCGCGCCTACTTCGGCCGAGAGGGCAGCGGCGACGATCAGGTCGGCTACATCGACGGCGGCAAGGCCCGATTCGGCAAGACGTACGCAGGCGAGCCCGATCGACTGATCGAAGAGCTCGCCGCGGACGAAGCTATCGCAGCCGCCGATACGCTGCTGCTCACCGTCCCCAACCAGTTGGGCGTCGACTACTGCGCCCACGTCCTCGGCACTGTGTTGCGCGATGTCGCTCCCGCGTTGGGGTGGCGCTGACCACTCGCAGAGCGGGAGGGGGTTGGTATCGGCGGATACGGGTACTGGCAGCTCGTTCACCCGCCCTCGCCTGCCAGGAGTTCCCATGCTCAAACGCGACGTATCCGCGCGCCTCGATGTAGACATCACCGCAGCCACCACGCTCGAATTCCAGATCGCAATCGCGCCGCATCCGGGCACGACGGTCACCGAATCACTGTCCTTCGTTCTCGACGGCAACCCCATCGAGGCGAAGGAAGTGAGCGGGCCACACGGCAACCGAATTCACGTCATGCCCGCCGACGTTGGCAACCTGCAGGTCTCGTACGACGCCACCATCTTGGGCAACACCACCCCGGCACCGGTCACCGACTACGACATGTCGCTCTACCTCCGACCGAGCCGGTACGCCGAGGCCGACAAGTTCTACGGTTTCGCCGCAACCGAATTCGGCGACTACGCGGATTCCGAGGAACTGCTGGCCAAGATCTCCGCGTGGGTCGGAGCCCGCCTGAGTTACGTTCCGGGGAGCAGTGATCCGATCGACGGAGCTGTCGACACACTGCTCGCCGGACAGGGCGTCTGCCGGGACTACTCGCACCTCGTGGTGGCCATGCTGCGGGCGGTCAACGTTCCGGCCCGCCTGGTAGCGGTGTACGCACCCGGCTGCGATCCGATGGACTTCCACGCCGTCGCCGAAGCATTCGTGGGCGGCCAGTGGCGCGTCGTGGATGCCACCTGCCTCGCCCCGCGCTCGACGCTGGTGCGCATCTCGGTCGGTCGCGACGCCGCCGACACTGCGTTCCTGGACAACCACAAGGGCGCCATCACGCTGAACAGTTCCGTGGTCACGGCAGTGGTCGACGGCGAGCTCCCCGAGGACGACATCACCGAACTGGTCTCCCTCACCTGATCTCCGGCCGGACACCGCCCGAATGTGATCTGCATCACACGTTCGTTTGCTTTCGGTGACGAAAACCGACTAAGTATCCGTTACCAACAATCACAGCCACCCGGAAGGACTCTCATGAGCTTCATCGACAAGGCCAAGAACGCCGCGGAAGACGCCATCGGCAAGGCGAAGGAAGTTGTCGGCGACGCCACCGACAACAAGGACCTCGAGGCCGAGGGCAAGAAGGATCAGGGTTCGGCAGGCGTGAAGAAGGTCGGCGAGAACATCAAGGACACCTTCAAGTAACACCGCAATCGCATCGAGTGCCGCCGATCTCGATGATCGGCGGCACTCGCCTTTCACCCCTTCCACCTCACAGAACGGATTCCCTCATGACCACATCCACCGGCAACACCGAGACCACCAAGCGTCGCGGCGGATTCGCCTCGAAGTTTGCCCTCCTCGTCACGCTCGTCCTGGTCGCAGCACTGGTGATCTTCGTGCTGCAGAACACCGTGCACACCACCATCAACTTCCTGGGCTGGAACTTCGATCTCGGCCAGGGCGTCTCCTTGCTCGGTGCCGCTGTCGTCGGAGCCGTCATCACGTTGACCGCCACCGCTGCGCTCAAGGTTCGACGCGCAGTCCGATGATCCCCCTGCTCGCGCGCAAGTACCTGTACCGCTACCTCATCGTTGCGATCGGGCTTCCCGTCCTCGCTCGGTTGTTGGCCCTCGCCGGCCAGAGCCTCGAAAAGCGAACGGGCAAGGACAATGTCGTGTCCAGAGGCCTGAAGTCGGCCGGTCGATTCGCACAACGGCGGGCCGACAAGTCGCAGGGCAAGAAGGATCGTGAGTCTCTTCGCGCACGCCGCTGAGCCGGTCGACCAATGCGTCGGCCGGCTGTACCGGCCTACCCGGCGACGATCAGTGTCCCGCCGGGTCGGTCAGCGACTTGCCTTCCCGAGCCTTGACACGTTTGCGCTCCAGTAGAACCAGTGCAATTCCGGCCGCGAGAAGAACCGGCGCGGCGATCGCACCGATCCACACCCATCCGGAGAACCCGTAGCCGGCGGCGGTAAGGGTGAGACCCAGGCTCACCAATGCAATTCCGATGAAGATGTATCCGGGCCAGTTTCGCGTGTCGACTATCGCCTCACCCGCGTGGCCGCGGGTCGTCCGATCGTCGTCGCGTGCGCCGGCGTCGGAATCGCTCGTGTTCTGGTGCGCCATGTGAACCTCTCGAGATGAATGAGTGACGGCCACTGACCGCAGACCGGTCCTGAGGAGCGTTCACCGCCTTCACAGCGCGGTTCCCGTAAAGCGCCGTCGACAAACATCGGGCCGATGGTTCAGTCGTGCCAACTCACTGCGGCGAACGGGGCGTGGCTCGTCAGCCGTCCGACGATGCCTGCGTGTGCGAAGTTCTTGGCGGTGGCGACCGCGTCGAGCACGTCCACGCCTTTCGCGAGCTCGGCCGTGATGGCCGCGGCGAACACGCATCCGGCACCCGATACCCGCTCCTCGCCCACCTTGGGGGCGCGCAGCACGGTCAGTTCGGAACCGTCCCAGACGACGTCTACGGCCTCGTCGCCGGGCAACCCCGCACCCCCCTTGACCACCACGTACCGCGGTCCGAGTTCGGCAATTCGCTTGGCCGCCTCGCCCAGATCGTCGACGGTGGTGATGGCGTCCATTCCGGACAATGTCTGTGCCTCGAACAGATTGGGGGTGATCACGGTGGCCAGCGGAAGAATGTCGCGCCGAAGCGCATTGTCGGTGTCGAGCGCCGCGCCCGGCTCCTGACCCTTGCAGATCAACACCGGATCGACCACCACGTGCCGCCACGGCTGCAGACGCAGTGAGCTCGCCACGGTCTCGACGGTAGCGGGTGTGCCGAGCATGCCGATCTTGACGACATCGAGATCGTGTGCGGCAGTGGCGACTTCGATCTGATCGGCGATGACCGAGCTGTCGATGGGAACGAAGCGGTGGCCCCAGTCGGACTTCGGATCGAACGAGACGATGCACGTGATGGTGCCGACTCCGTAGACCCCGAGCCGCTCGAATGTCTTGAGGTCTGCCTGCAGACCGGCTCCACCGGTGGCTTCCGAACCTGCGATCACGTACGCGATTGTCGACATGACCTCAGTATGACAAGTGCCTTTCGACCCGAAATCAGGTGGTCGCGCACCTGGTGGGGCGAACGTCAGCTCGGCAGATCGGGCTCGGTCGGGTGTTCACGGCTGATCAGCTGCGCCGCCAACATCGATACCGGCACGTTCATTTCCTGTGACAGCGCACCGAGCATGTCGAACGCGCGGATGGCGTCGACGTCGAAGCGCTCCATGATGATCCCCTTGGCCTGACCGATTCGATCTCGCGAGGCCAGAGCGCTGCGGTGGGACATGACTTCTCCTCGATCTGCCGCACCGATTGAACCGGCCCGTTTCGGGGCATACGGCAGTGTCGGATCGTTCTACCGTGCGATCGCAGCACCCAGAGTGCCCCACTTCCAGTCCCGGAGTGTCGGCGAGCGCGGATCACGTGCTCACACAAAACGACAAGAGATTCCGGAGGCCGAATCGTGCCCACGAGCAGAGAAACCACAGCCAGCTGTGAGGACGTCTGGAGAGTCCTCGCGGACGGTTGGACGTACGCAACCTGGGTGGTCGGTGCATCCCGAATTCGCGCCGTCGACAACACCTGGCCCGCACCGGGTTCCACGATTCACCATTCCGTCGGCACCTGGCCCGCGGTGCTGAGCGACGTGACTCGTTCGGTGGGAATTCACGCGGAACGAGAGATACGACTCGAAGCGCGCGCCCTGCCGTTCGGCAAAGCGTCGATCACGGTGCGGCTATACCCGATTGCCACCGGTTGCCGCATCGAGATCATCGAGCACGCGATCACTGCGCCGTTCGCCCTGGTGCCGAATCGGATACAGCATCTGTTGGCGCATCCACGCAACGCCGAGGCGCTCCGTCGGCTCGCCCTGCTCGCAGAGCGGTCCACAGCTCCGTGAGCAAGTCCCCACTGCGACAGGCAGTCTCGGGGAAAATGCTGTTCGTCTTCATTCTCGGCGATGTGCTCGGTGCCGGAATCTACGCTCTCGTCGGCGAGATAGCGGGCGAGGTCGGCGGAGCGATCTGGCTGCCCATGCTCGTCGCCCTGCTGATGGCACTGCTGACCGCTGCGTCGTACGCAGAACTCGTCACCAAGTACCCACGAGCAGGCGGCGCAGCCGTGTTCGCGCAGCGGGCGTACAAAAAACCGCTCGTGTCGTTTCTGGTGGGATTCTCGATGCTCGCCGCAGGTGTCACCAGCGCCGCCGGCCTGGCGCTTGCCTTCTCGGGCGACTACCTGGGCGTGTTCCTCGACGTGCCAGCCGTCCCCGCCGCAGTGGTCTTCCTGCTTCTGGTCGGGCTGCTCAACGCTCGCGGGATCACCGAATCGTTGCGGGCGAACCTCGCTATGACGGTCGTCGAGGTATCGGGTCTGGTGCTGATCGTCGCCCTCGCCGGTCTCGTGCTGAGCCGGGGTGACGGCACGCCGTCCAGGGTCCTCGAATTCACCGACGCGACGACTCCGACGCTCGCGGTGCTCGGCGCGGCTCTGCTCGCGTTCTATTCGTTCGTCGGATTCGAGACGTCGGCGAACATCGCCGAAGAAGTCGAGGACGTGCGCCGGGTCTACCCACGGGCTCTTCTCGGTGCTGTCACCGTCGCCGGGGTGGTGTACGTGCTCGTCGGTCTCGCAGTGTCCACCGTCGTGCCCGCCGACACCCTGGCGCAATCGACCGGTCCGCTGCTCGAGGTCGTCGCAGCTGCCGATGCGGGCATTCCGCCGTGGGTCTTCGGCCTCGTCGCACTGGTAGCCGTGGCCAACGGCGCACTGCTGACCATGATCATGGCCTCGCGACTGACCTTCGGCATGGCTCGTGACGGTCTGCTTCCCGGCGCATTGGCCAAGGTTCTGCCGGGCCGCAGAACTCCGTGGGCAGCGATCGTGGCCACCACCGTCGTCGCGATGGTGTTGTGCAGCACCGGTTCCGTCGCTGCGCTTGCGGAGACGGTCGTGCTGCTCCTGCTGTTCGTCTTCATCAGCACCAACGTGGCGGTACTGGTGCTTCGCAGCGATCGGGCCGACTCCGGTCATTTCCGGACGCCGACCGCACTCCCCGTGCTGGCACTGATCACGTGCGCAGTTCTACTGACCCAGCAGTCCGCGGCAACGTGGCTGCGCGCCGGATTGCTCCTCGCAGTGGGAGTAGCGCTGTACTTCGTCGGTAACCTGCTGACCAACAAGACCGATACCGACCGGAGGAGTGCAGTCTCATGACCACCACCGAGGTCGACGCGATCGTGATCGGCAGTGGCCACAACGGCTTGGTTGCGGCGGCAGCGATGGCCGACGCCGGCTGGGACGTCGTGGTCCTCGAGGCTGCCGAACATCCCGGCGGCGCTGTGCGCAGCGCCGAGCTCGTTCCCGGTTTCACCAGTGACCTCTTCAGCGCCTTCTATCCGCTGGCGCTCGCCTCGCCTGCCATGACTGCACTCGACTTGGAAAGCCACGGGCTGCAGTGGTCGCACTCCCCCGCGGTGTACGGCCATGCGCGGTCACCGCAGGACACCGACGCTCCGGTCGTTCACCACGACGTCGAGACCACCGCTGCGCGGCTGTCGGAACACGACGCGCGAGACGGCCGAACCTGGCTGCGGCTCTTCGAGCAGTGGGAGCGCATTCGCGAGCCCTTCATGAATTCGCTGTTCGGACCGTTTCCACCCGTCGTCCCAGCGGCTCGACTCGTCCACACCTTGGGGGTGCCCGAGACACTGCGCTTCGCGCGATTCGCGGCCCTTCCCGCCCGGGTGATGGCTCACGAGCTCTTTCACAGCGAGGCTGCTCGCTGCCTGCTGCTGGGCAACGCCATGCACGGTGACGTCCCGACCGATGCCCCGGTGAGCGGCATGATGGGCTGGCTGCTCACGATGCTGGCTCAGGACGTCGGGTTTCCGGCCCCTGTGGGCGGATCGTCTGCGCTGACGACCGCGTTGATTCGTCGTGGTGCCGCGTCGGGTGCGGCGCTCGAGTGCGGTCAGGCGGTCGAGCACATCGAGGTACGCGGCGGCCGCGCTCGCGGGGTGCACACCGCTGCCGGAGACACGTTTCGAGCGCGTCGGGCGATCGTGGCCGACGTGTCCGCACCGGCTCTGTACGGTTCACTGCTTCCGTTCGACGCCGTGCCGCGCCGAGTGCACGACGACTTGCGCACCTTCGAGTGGGACACCCCGGTGGTCAAGGTGAACTACGCACTCGATCGTCGAATACCCTGGAACTCACCGTCTTTGGCCGACGCCGGCACCGTCCATCTCGGTGCGGACGACAACGGCCTCGTGCACTGGGCGGCAGATCTCACCACCGGAGTTCTTCCCCAGAGCCCGTTCATGCTGTTCGGCCAGATGACCACTGCCGATCGGAGCAGGTCACCGGAGGGCACCGAAAGCGCTTGGGCCTACACACATCTGCCGAGGGGCGTCGTCGACGACGCGGCCGCCGACACCGTGGCGGATCGGGTCGACGAAGTCCTCGACGCCCATGCACCGGGATTTACCGATTCGGTCGTCGGGCGGGTCGTCCAACGACCGAGCGATCTGTACGGTGCCGATGCCAATCTGCACGGTGGTGCGGTGAACGGCGGAACCGCGCAGCTGCAGCAGCAGTTGATATTTCGACCGACGCCGGGGCTGGGGCGGGCGGAAACGCCGGTGGAAGGACTGTTTCTCGGGTCGGCATCGGCGCACCCCGGTGGAGGAGTGCACGGAGCCGCCGGCCTCAACGCTGCCCGGGCAGCGCTGGGCCAGCGAGGTGTACACGGCTGGATGAAGAAGAAAATCACCGGTTCGCTCATCGACGTGTTGACCCGGTGACGGCGTTATCGAAACGAGATCTTTCGTTACTCGTTCGAGATGTGCGGCGGAGTCTCCTGCAATCAGGCACTGGCATCGTTGAAAGCACAACAACTCAGCGTTGTGCACCGCGCGGGCAGACCGACCGGGACGAACGCTTCGGGGAAGAGGTAAAGATATGTTGACCAGCACTGCAACGATGGAACGCTCCATTCGCGACGACGAGGGCGTGTTTCGGGTCGAGACCGTCGTTCGACCGGACGGACACAACATTCTGCGAGCGTCGGGCGAACTCGACATGTCGACCAGAGCCGAGTTCGTGCACAGCCTGGACCGCCTGGCCGCCGCCTCCGATCGGGTCTGTGTCGATCTGTCGGCGGTGTCGTTCATGTACTCCGGCGTTGCCAACGCAATCATCGATGCCACCTACGTGCATCCGGGCAAGATCGCCGTGCTCGCGCCTGCACGATCGGTGCGTATGGTCCTGGAGGTACTGGGCGCAGGCGACCTGTTCGTCGACGCGTTTCGGTCGTGAGTTCGACTCGACAACAGGTAACGTCGAACCCATGCCAGACGAGCCGACCGGAGCAGCCTTCGAGATCGTGGCAGCGGACCACGACGCGACGACCGTGCTCACCGTTCGAGGCGAACTCGATCTCGACACCATACCGGAGCTGTCGGCTGCTGCGTTCCCGGCGGCAGACACAGCCCGGGCCGGACTCGTGGTGGATCTGACGGATGTGAGCTTCCTGTCGTCGAGCGCCATCACCATACTGGTGCGAGTCTGCGACCGACTGCCCGATGCCTCGCTCATGGCGCTCGTGGCGGTCGATGGAGTCGTGGTTCGGCCCGTGCAGCTCAGCGGAATCGATCGGGTGATGGCCACTTTCACGACCGTTCCCGACGCGGTGGCTCACGTGCGGTCGGCAGCTCTCGACTCGGAAGTCGACCGATGACCGGCCGGTACCGGTTCGGACAGCGACGATGACCGAGAGCAGTCCCGGACCCACTCCACAGCGTTGGAGCCACACCGCACCGGCCGAATCGGCCGTGGCGACCGCGCTTCGACGCCGGCTGCATCACTGGGTTCTCGAACTGGGAGTGAGCAACTCACTGGTGGACGACATCGTCCTCGGGGTCTACGAAGCGCTCGCGAACGTGGTCGAGCATGCCTACCACGCAGTGCCCGAGCCCGGAACGATGACGGTCACCGCCGCGTACGAACATCGAACCCTGACTGTCACGATTTCCGACACCGGAACGTGGCGGCCACCGACGCCGACGACCAATCGCAGCCATGGGTTGCAGCTCGCTGCCGCAGTGTCGGACGACCTCCTCGTCGATCACCGGCCGGGGTTCGGGACCATCGTGACTGCGGTGTGGACCGATCCGGTCTCGGCAAGCCGCTCCAGTTCTGCCACCCGCTCGTCATGAACGAAGGGAGTGCCCATGTCTGCCACTGCTGCTGAATTGCTCGACAGTGCACCGTGCGGGGTGTTCTCCGTCGATGTGGCCACGGCACGGATCCTCTACGCCAATGCTGCCGCCGCCCGGATCACCGCACGCAGTCGTGACGCTCTCGTGGGAACGTCGGTCACCGACCTGTTCACGATCGAGTTCGAGCCCGTACTGACGGCGCTGATCGATGTCGCGTCGAATTCACGGGCCGACTCCCCGATCGGAGCCTCCGCGAAGCTGACCGTCGCACCCGACAGGAGCGATGCAATCGCCGTGTCGATACTCGCCAACGCCCTGCGCACGCCCACAGGTCCCATGACGGTGACGATGACGCTGCACAACGAGACCGAGCGGAACGTCCGCGAAAGAGATCTGATCGACGCCCGTGACAACGCCGAGGCGGCGCAGGACAGCGCCGAGGCCGCTCTGGACAGATCACAGGATGCACTGGGCGCCTCGGAGGAAGCGCGCAAGCAGGCCGAGGCAGAGAGAACGCAAGTGCAGATTCTGGCGTCGACCCTGCAACGCACCCTGCTCCCCCCGATCCTGTCCGCTCCGACGGGTATGAACGTGGCGGCTCACTATCACCCCGCATCCATCGACGAGGTCGGTGGCGATTTCTACGATGTGTTCCCCCTCGACAATCGGACATGGGGATTCTTCCTCGGTGACGTCAGCGGGAAGGGTGCCGGAGCCGCCGCCGTCACCTCGCTGACCCGATACACCCTGCGCGCCGCGGCGGTGTTCGACCGCGACCCGATCTCGGTACTCCAGAACCTCAACACCGTTCTGCACCACGAGTTCCACGGCGACGACCCACGTTTCTGCACAGTGGTTTTCGGCACCATCACTCCGGGCCCGGACGGCGCGGTGGTCGACCTCGCCAGCGGAGGACATCCGCCGGCACTGCGTATCGGTCACGACGCCGTCGTGGACTTCGTCGACACCACCGGTGGTCAGTTGGTGGGAGCATTGGCCGAGCCGCACTTCGCGTCGGCATCGGTGACACTGCGACCCGGCGACGTCATGGCCTTCTACACCGACGGGTTGACCGAGGCAATCGTCGGACCGGGGCGAACACGCTTCGACGACGACGGTGGCCTCGAATCTTTTGCTGCCGAAAGAGGTCCGACGACTGCACCGAAGATCGTCGACGATCTCACGTCACTTCTGGCTTCCTTCGGAGACGGTCTGCAGGACGACGTAGCACTGCTCGCCTTCGAGGTACCCCGGGTCGACGCCGACGCGTAGCAGTTCAGGCCCGCAGGCTCGCTCAACGTGCTCGTATTCCCGACAGGAACACCCGCAGGACGTAGTCGGAGACTTGTTCCGGACCTTCCTCGGACCGTGAGACGGACCTGATCACCACGTTGTTGGCGAGTATCGTCGCAAGTTCGCTTGCCGACGCCTCGGTACCGAAGTCGCCTCGACGCTGGCCACGTTCGAGGATCGGGGTGAGCGCCGAGGGCAGCGGGAGTTGCTCCCGAATGGTGGTGACAGTGCTCGGCTCGTGAAACTGCTCGAAGCTCAGTGCCAACAGCATCCCCGAGCTCATCGAGCGGTTGCGCGCCACGAACTCCGCGAGCCGACCGACCGAACGTTCAAGAGCCGCAATGGGTTCCACCTCCAGTCGAGCGTCCGCACGACCCAGCCGAAGGACGCGCTCGAACTCGGGCGTCAGTGCGGCAACGATGATGTCGACCTTGCTCGGGAACAGGCGCTTGAGATCGGCGACGGTGAGCGAGGAAGCAGTGGCGATGTCGGCGAGGGTGACCGAGAAATATCCGTGTGCCGCGAACAACCTCTCGGTCGCCGCGATGACGTCGGATTCGATGTCGGCCCTCGAATGATCGAAACCGTCGAGAGAAGCGGGCACGTCCACGGGTCCCGCTGTGCGTTCACGACGATCCGAGTGAACTGGGTCCACCGCCCATTCCAGCAGCGATTCGACAGCCGTGGACGCACGAGACGTGGGCACCGTTCCCGGGCTGAGGGTCTCACGGAAAGCAAGACCGTCGAGCAGGGCGACGAGGACATGGGACAGTCCGGTTACCGTCAGCGGCGTTCTCACCGAACCCCCGAGTGCACGAAGCTTGTGCCGGACGGCATCCTCGACTGCGGCGTCCATGGCATCGAATTCGGGTGCCAACGACGATCTCGCTCCGGCGTGGTCGGAGGCGATCATCGCGCCGATCATTCTCCTGCGCAGCAGACCGGAGGTCAGTTGCTCGAAGTAGGACGCGAGATCCGACGAGGCATGCTCTGCATCGCCGGGCTTCGTGTACTGCAGAGTCACGTGCGCGAGCAAGTCCTCGACGAACGCTTCCTTGCCACCACGCTCCCCGGCACGGGAGGACCCGGGGTACGCATTGTGGAAAGTCTGGTGCGACAACCCGGCTTCTTCCACGACCGAGGCGATAGACAGCGATCGTGCGAGCACCGACATATCGAGATCGGTCAGCAATCGTGAGCCCGCCCGCAGCAGTTGTTCGCGGGGTGTGGATTTCGGGCTCAACGACGACCGCCTACGGTTTCGATCCGGTGGACAGTGAACTATAACAATGGCCCCGTGAAGACCCGACTTTACAAAACGATAAACCTGGATCGACAGAAGCCTCCAATGCCGCGTTCTGCCTCGAACCCGTTGGTGTTGTTTCATATTTGCCGGCGTGGTCGGATGTCCGAAACACCCAAGTCGGACAGCAGGGGTCGGATGCAATGCAAGTGACGAGTACAGGTCTGTCGACCACGACGATTCAGGTCGCGTCCGGTACCGCGGTCCATCCGGGGCAGCGATTCGCGCCGCGCCGCAGTGCATCGACCGTGCGCGCCAGGACCGTCGCAAATCCCGGTACCGAGACTCCCAGGTCACGGCAGGAAGCGACGAGGTTCGCCGATCCCGGCCTCACCGCCCGCGAGATCGCGGTCCTGGGTGCGTGGTTGCGCTGCGACTCCAAACAAGAAGTGTGCGCGGTTCTGCACATCGCACTCGGCACGGTGAATACCCACCTGTCTCGAATTCGCGCGAAGTACGCCACCGTCGGTCGTGCGGCACCGACCAAAGCGTCGCTCGTGGCCCGGGCGCTGCAGGACGGCTTGGTCACCCTCGACGATCTGTGATCGTCAGCCCGCGTGCAGGGTCGGTGTCAGGCCCGTTCCGCCCACGGGTCCGCGCGTCGCCACAGGGTCGGCAATTCGAGGTCGATGTCGTCTCTCCGCGCGCAGGCGTTCAGCACATCGACGGAGGCAGACATGTCGTCGAAGACGTACGCGAGCGCTTGCAGTGGTTCGTCCAGGGACCGAAAGAAGTTGTCCCAGTGCGTCAACACCACGCGTCGGGCACCGAGCGCCACGACCGTCTCCTGCCAGTACTGCTCGATGAACGCGCGCGGCCGTCGACCGAGCTGCCCTATCGAGAGGTAGACCACATCGGCACGGCGGCCTTCGAGCATGCCGGAACGAAAACCGGCGCTGCTGTGCACCAGCGCGGTCCGGCCGCTGGGAACGTGTTCGATGTGCATCGACCATGCCTCCCCGCATCGGTACTCACGCACCCGAGCCGGCTGGGTCAGTGGCCGCTCGATCCTGCCGTGCGCCCGATCCGGATACGAGTGAACCGATTCGACGAACGAGACGGCGAAGTTGCCCTGCACCGTTGTCTCACCGTTCGCGACCACGACGATCCGGTCGTCCGAGAGCCCGGAACCCTGCCCGATGAACCCGGTCGCGGAACCGCCGACCAGAACTGCACCGGTACGCAGCGCTACCGCCGCCGAGTCGAGTGCGTGATCGTAGTGCGAGTGGGCACACAGCACCGCGTCGAGCGTGGTGATCCCCGCTCTGCGCAGGGCTGCATCGATGCGCCCCATGTCCGACCGCAGCGGTCGTACGAGGGTTTTCGGAAGCGACGGTCGCGAGAAGAAGCCGTCGGTGAGGATCGCCGATCGCCCGTCGTCGAAGAGCACGGTGCTGACGCCGAGAAACGACGCCGTCACCGGCGACCAGGGAGACGCCGACGCCGTGGTGGCGATCTCCGCCGGACCCGGCAGCGCGGGACGACCGATTCTGAGGGCCACCGTCACGCCTGCGCGGCGATCGCGCGTCCCGCCTGCCGGCCGCCGAAGATGCACCCACCGAGGAAGGTTCCCTCCAGTGAGCGGTACCCGTGCACACCGCCGCCGCCGAATCCTGCGATCTCACCGGCCGCCCACAGCCCGTCGATCGCGTGTCCGTCGCCATCGAGAACCCGGCCCTGCAGGTCGGTTTGGATGCCGCCCAACGTTTTCCGCGTGATGATGTTCAGACGCACGGCAATCAACGGACCCGACTTGGGATCGAGGATCTTGTGCGGCGAGGCGGTACGCGCGATGCGTTCTCCGCGCGAACGACGCGAGTTGTGGATTGCGGAGATTTGCAGGTCCTTGGTGAACGGGTTGTCGACCTCACGGTCGCGGGCCTCGATCTGCCGCTTCAGATCGACGAGGTCGATCAGATTTTCGCCGGAGATCCTGTTCATGCCCTGGACGAGTTCGGCGAGGGTGTCGGCGACGACGAAATCCTCTCCGTTCTTCTTGAACGCCTCGACCGGTCCGCTGGCACCGGGCAGCACTCGACCGAGGACGAGCTTGAGGTTCTTTCCGGTGATGTCCGGATTCTGCTCCGATCCCGAGAGCGCGAACTCCTTCTCGATGATCTTCTGCGTCAGAACGAACCAGGAATAGTCGAATCCACTGTCCTGGATGGCTTTCAACGTTCCGAGGGTATCGAATCCGGGAAAATTGGGCACCGGGAACCGTCGACCACGCGCGTCGAACCACATGGACGACGGGCCGGGAATGATTCTGATTCCGTGATTCTTCCAGATCGGATTCCAGTTCTTGATGCCTTCGGTGTAATGCCACATGCGGTCCTTGTTGACCAGACGTCCACCGACTTTCTCAGTGATGCCGAGCATGCGGCCGTCGACGTGTTCGGGGACTCCGGAGATCAGAGACTTCGGAGCCGTTCCCAGCCGTGCCGGCCAGTTCTCCCGCACCATGTCGTGGTTGGCTCCGATGCCGCCCGCGGTGACGAGCACGGCTCCGGCACGCAGCTCGAACTCACCCACCTCGACGCGGGTACTACCCGAACCTCGTTCCGCGGCACTGGGTTCGAGAACTGCGCCGCGAACTCCCTCAACTGTGCCTGCACTGACGATGAACTCGTCGACGCGGTGACGAAAACCGAAGCGCACCAATCCCTTGTCGGCGGCCTCCCGCACGCGCCGCTCGAACGGTGCGACAACCCCGGGCCCGGTACCCCAGGTCAGGTGGAACCGCGGAACCGAATTCCCGTGTCCCTCGGCGAGGTAGCCACCACGTTCGGCCCACCCGACTATGGGCACCCACCGCACGCCCTGCGCGTGCAGCCAGGAGCGCTTCTCCCCGGCCGCGAAGTCGAGGTACGCGCGCGCCCACTGGTGTCCCCAGTAGTCCTCGCCGGCCGGATCGTCGATGCCGCGATCGAAGGTAGCGGTGCCGAGCCAGTCCTGCCACGCGAGCTCCGCGGAATCCTTGATGCCCATGCGTCGCTGCTCCGGGGTGTCGACCATGAACAGACCGCCCAGCGACCAGAACGCTTGTCCACCCAGGTTCTGCTCGGGCTCCTGGTCGAGGAGGAGCACCCGTTTTCCGGCGTCGGCCAGTTCGGCGGTCGCCACCAGTCCGGCCAAGCCTGCACCCACCACGATCACGTCTGCGTCCATTGCCCCACTCTTCTGCTCGACCCGTCTGTCTCCCTCGACTGTGCTGTCGTGGGCGCCGGAACTCAAGGAAATCGGCTTCGTTGACAATACGGTTCATCAGTCACCGACAAATATGAGACGATGCCGCGATGTACCGAGCCCGGGCCGCGGTGGTCGCCGAGATCGAAGCGGAACTGGTGGCTGTGGTGGCGTCGGCAGTGCAGGCCGTGCGGGATGCAATTCCGGTCTACCGCACCCTGGACGGTCCGCAGTCGGCCGATGTCGAGGCGATCGCCTACTGGTCGCTGCGTCGCCTGATGACGCTGTGGGCAGGCGGAGATCCGGCTCTCGACGGACGTGATCACAGCCGATTTCGCGCGATCGGTGCGGCCCGCGCCGCCGACGGCCGACCGTTGGCCGACGTGCTCAGAGCCTATCGAGTTGCATCGAGCGTGTTCGTTCGGCACGTGGCGACCGAGTACCTCGATGCGCTCGACCCACCGGACATCGCCGATCTCAGCCTGGGCGTGCTCGACGCCATCGACGCGATATCCGAGGAGATCATCGGCGCGTACATCGTTGCGCGCGAACAACTCACATCCAATCGGGCGCAGGCTCACGCCCTCTTGCTCGACGACCTGCTGGCGAACAGACACAACTCGCCCGGAGCGGTGGCCGATCGCGCTCGCGAACTCGACCTGGAACTGTCCAGTCACCCGAATCTACTGGTGGTGGAAATGACAAGCGCGGGCAGAGCACTGACCGATGACACCATCGAATCTCTGGTTCTCGCACTGGGACTCGCGCCGCCCGATCGCACCGCGCCGTCGACGGCGCGCAGTCACCTGTGCACCCGACGCGAGCAGCGGGCGATCCTGCTGCTGCCTTCCTCGATCGGTCGAGACCGTGCCGACGGCGCGTCCCGAGCGACCGGTGTGCGTGGATGCCTCGTGGAGCTGTCGACCATTGCCGGTGTCAGCGGCGCGTGGAGGCTCGCTTCCGATGCTCTGGACACGGCACCGGATCATGCGTTCGACGATCGTGCCGTGCTCGACACCGGCGACGGGCAGCTGCTGGCACTGTTGACCGCGCGGCCCACCGCGGACACGGGCGAGGTGGTGCGCACCGTACTCGGCTCGCTCATCGAAGCCGCGAATGCGCATATCCTCGACGGGCTTTCGGCCTTCATCGCCACCGGCACCGCCACGGCCGCAGCGGCACAGTTGCATGTGCATCCGCAAACGTTGCGTTATCGACTGCGCCGAGCCCAGGAACTGACCGGCCGAGATCCGCGATCGGCGTGGCATCGGCTGGCACTCGACACGGCGATTCAACTGCGGCAACTCGGTTGATTCGGCTCGGCGGCCATCGCTGCGGTGCGCGACGGGCTACGACAGAAAGCTGTCCGGGCCATACCTCGACAACAGCCTCTTCCATCGGAACGAGACAGTGATCGAGCGCGTTCAGTTGATGTTCCACGACTCGACAGCATCGAGTCGCCGGCCGTCGGGATCGTACGTGTAGAAACCCTCTCCGTCCCCGAGGCCTGTCTTTCCCGCGTCGATGCCCTTCTGCAGTATATCGGCGAATTTCACTTGATCCTCGCCACCGCTTGCGCGCGCGATGTGTGCTGCGACGTTGAAGCCGACCGTGTCGTATATCTGGAACGGACCGGCGGGCGCCCCGGTGGCTATTCGCCACACATTGTCGATGTCGGCAGGATTGGCAACACCGCCGACATAGAGGTTGGCTCCTGCTTGCAGCAGCGGAATCAACAGACTGTTCAACACGTATCCCGGTACTTCCTTTCGGACCGGAACGGGAACGAGACCGATCTCCGAAGCGAAGTTCAATACGGTATCGAAGTGAACGGGATCTGTTGCAGCAGTTGCCATCACCTCACCTGTGTTGTACCGCCACACGAGATTGGCGAAGTGCAGTGCGAGAAATTTATCCGGCCGCCCGGTGGCATCCGCAAAGCTGCTGGGCAGTAGCGACGACGAGTTGGTCACGAAGATAGTTCTCGGCGGGGCGGACGCGCCGATATCCGACCAGACACGTTTCTTCAGCTCGAGATCCTCCGGAACCGCTTCGATCACCAGGTCGGCGTCCGAAACGGCTTCCGCGACGCTGGTGGTGGTCGTGATGGATTCGATGGCCTCGTCGAAGCGTGCCTCGTCGAAGGTCTTCAGGTCGCGCTTGTAGTATCCGCGCATCCATTCCCAGCGATCCGGCAGTTTGGCCAACAATTCGTCTGAAATATCGTATCCCACAACGGTTTTCCCGTGGTACGCCGCCTGCATCATGATCTGTGAACCGAGCACGCCGGTTCCGAATACGGTCACTTTCTCAACATCAGTCATGGACGACACACTTCCCAATTATCGAGTGACTGGTTTCCCGCTCTGCAAGTTCTACGCTGACCATGGAACCACTGTCTGGGGGTCCAACACCGGATCGACTCGCTGAACGAGCGGTCGAGTCTTCCCGAGGAGTTCTCACGCGGCGAAGGAGATCGAGCGCGGTCTGTCCCCGGACCCCGCGTTGCCGCGTGGCAGCGTTACCGCTCCATCGGATCGTCGGCTGACGCATACTCGATCGATGGCTGTAGATCCCCGCGGAAGAGACCTCGAGCGCTATCTGGAAGAAGACCCCGGTGGGCCTGTAGTGATGCTCAACCTGCTGCGGTTCGCCGACGGTGGCCGCGATTCGTACGCAGAGTATGCGAAAGCACTGGACGAGACGTTCCTCCCGCGCTACGGCGCGACGGTGCTGTATGCGGGCGACGGCTCGACGGCATTGGTAGCCGACGACGGTCAGGCCTGGGATGCGGTTCTGCTGGTGCAGTACCCCTCGCGCAAGGCGTTCAGCGACATGGTGGCCGATCCCGATTACCAGGCGGTGACGGCACTGCGGACCGGCGCGTTGAAGGAGGCGGTTCTACAGGCCACCGTTCCGTGGTCGTGAATTCGTGGCTCGCTGACCGAGTTGCTCGGTACTCGGCAGGGGCGAGACAGCGATCTACTCACTCTGTCGGGAGCAACCGACTACGGAACAGGTCGAGCACCTGATCCAACGCCTGCCGTGTCGGCTCCCCCGGAGCATCGATCAGTCCTTCGGTGACGACCGAATGCGGCGGTCCGAATGCTTCCGGGTTGAAGGCGGAGTCGGGCAGTTCCACCGAGACGAACGCGTCGCCGAGCTGCTCGCGCAACCATTGGAATCGCGCGGGCGGGCACACCTTGTCGCCTTCGAAACGCATCCCCAGGACCGTGAGCTCGCCTGCTGCACAACGACTCTTCACCTTGTCGAGGTCGCCGGGGGTGATGTCGATGGACCTACCGCGAGACTTCGATGCCGCGAACGGAAGTGAGGGCTGCGAGAGCACCGGTGCGATCAGTCGATCGTCCGCTGCCATCGCAAGAGCGAATCCGCCGGTGAAGCACATTCCGATGGCACCGACGCCCGGTCCGCCGCAGCGCTCGTGCTCCTGCGCTGCCAGAGCGCGCAACCACACCACGATGCGCGACGATCTGCCGGTGGCCAGGATGGTGAATTCGCGGCTGATGCATGCCGGCACCATGGCGCGGGACATGGTGGCCACGGTGCCGAGCGGTCCCAGCGGGGCGGCCAGCGGATCCTTGCCGTCGACTCCGAACAGGTGCGGAACAACGGCCGTACAGCCGATTCCGGCAACGGTTCTCGCGAAGTCCGCGACCCTCGGAGTGATGCCCGGCATTTCCGACATCACGATCACGGCCGGTCCGGTTCCGATGCGATATACCGGCGCGGTCCGCCCGTCCGCGGTGAACTCGGTTCGCTCGAAGTCGGCCAGCGTGTCATCGGTCATGGGAGTTCGCCCTTCTGTCGGATATCCACCGCGCCCAGCCGACGCATGCCGTCCAAGCTAGCCGTGCTTCACGAAATACGTCACCCCGACCGAGGATGTACGACAGGCGGCGACCGATACCGACGCGCTGACCGGATGATCACCAGGAATCCGAGTCCGCGATGATCGTCACGCCCAGCACGACGAACAGCGTTGCGCCGGCGGCCACTCCGGCCAGACTCGCCGCAGGCGCGCCCGCACGACGTCCGATCACACTTGCCGCGACGTCGAGAACATCGATCGCGATCCCGGCCTCCACGGCTGCTTTGCGAACGTCTGCGGATGGGTGGTGCAGTGCCATTCCCAGCGCGAGATCGCGAACTCCGAACAGACGCGTCGCCACCCCCGCACTTCCGGCTTGACGCATGGGTCCGAGACCGAAGGCACGCCACGAGTGCGCTGGACTCACCCACGAGACCACTCCGGCGGTCGATCGCAGAACCGACAGTGCGAGCAATGGAGTCGAACGTGTACGCATGACATCTCCTTCGAGTTGTAGTGGTCACTACAACTCAAGCTACCTGTAGTGGCCACTACGATCAAGGAGTGGTCAAGAGACATTCACGCGAGGAGATGCTGTCCGTGGCACTGGAGGCCGCCCTGGAAGGCGGCCTGAGCCGCTTGACCTTCGGCAGACTCGCAGCGCGTTTGAAGATCAGCGATCGCACGGTCGTCTACTACTTCCCGACGAAGGACGACCTCGTCACGTCTGTGCTGTCGGTAGTCGGAGATCGATTGCAAACCGTGTTGGCCGCGGCGTTCTCGACGCCGATGAGGGATCACCGCGCATTGGTCGCGACGGCGTGGCCGGTTGTGGCACAGCCTGAGTACGATCCGCTGTTCGGTCTGTACTTCGAGGCGATCGGACAAGCAACAGCAGGACTCGAGCCCTACAGATCTGTGGCCTCGCACTTGGTCGAGGGCTGGATCGAATGGCTCGGGGGCTTCGTGGTCGGCGACGCGCACCATCGACGAACGGAAGCGGCGGCTGCCGTGGCGATGCTCGACGGCCTTCTGCTCATGCGTCTTCTGGGAGGCAGTGACCTCGCCGATACTGCATCGACCTCATTGCTCGATCACCGACGAATCCGCTGAGGGGCGAACGGATTCAGGACGCCACCGGTTCCGAGATCGGCGTCTGGAAGGACCACAGGTGACCCTCGAGATCACGAACGCCGTACTCCCTGACGCCGTAGGGCATGTCGGTGGGCGCGTAGTCGATTGCTGCGCCGGTTGCGGACACCCGTCCATGATGGGTGTCCACGTCGTCGATCAGGACAGCGAGCGAGGCGGTGACCATGCCGTTGGTCAGGGGCGACACCATCCGATGTTCAGGAGCCTCGCGGTGCAACCAGACAACACCGTCACCGGCGTGAACCTCGCCGTGGACTGCTCGGTCGCCGTCGTATTCGATCGGTCCCGGTGCGAGTCCCAGCACGTCGACGAGGTAGGAATGGGCTGCCGCGATGTCTCGATAGACGAGCAAAGTGGTACGCCTGGTCACCGCCGGCTCGTCGGTCGACAGGCCCGACAGCAGGTCCAACAAGGCGTCGTCTCCCGGCTGAGCGCCCTGCAGAAGCCGGTCCTCGACCGCCCGAACCCGTTCGCGCACCCGGGCGAGCTGTGCCATCCGATGGTCCAGGTCGGTCAGATGCTGCCGCGTCAGGTGCTGGAGGTCCATCGCTTCCGGATCGACATCGGCAAGCGGTGTACCCAATTCTCGGAGCAACCGAATTCGGTACAGCCGATCGAGGTCTCCCCCGCCGTACCGACGCCTGCCCCCGCCGTCTCGGTCGGGGGCGAGCAAACCCAGTTCCTCGTAGTACCGCAACGTACGTTCGGTGACGCCGGTTCGACGCGCGACGTCACCGATTCCCCAGGTGATCGGACCGTTGTTGTTCATGAATCAGACGGTAGAACCTCACGTCACGTCAGGAGCAAGCTCGACCGAAGTCGGTTCAGACATCTTCGAGTCGAATTCCCTTGGTTTCCTTCATGAAGAAGCACGCGACACCGGTCATCGCGGCCAGGAACATGATGTACACGCCGAACACCCAACCCAGATCGAGGCCGAGGAAGAGTTGGTTGAGATAGGGCGCAGTTCCGCCGAATACCGCCACCGAGAACGAATAGGCGAATCCGATTGCCTGCGTGCGGAGTCGGGTGGGAAAGCTCTCCGACAGTGTCGACGACAGGATCGAAGCCGGAACGGCGATGACGAGCAATGCAACCGTCGACGGGAGCAGCAACGTCCACCACTGCGTCGAGATCATCATCGTCAGCGGGATCTGCAGAACGAACATCAGCACGGCGAAGGCGGCCAGCATCGGCCGACGACCGATCGAATCCGAGAGACGACCGAAGAACGGCAGCGACACCAACGCGATCAACTGAGCGATGACCAGCATCCAGTACGCGGTGTCGGGGTTCATCCCACGCTGTGTGATGGCGAACGTCGAGACGTAGGAGGTCCAGGTGTAGTGCGCCGCCGTGATTCCCGACGTCATTCCGATCATCAATACGATCGCCTTCACGACGGTCTTGCGTGCGATCGGGGCCTGCTTCACCTTGTTCTGTTCCGAATCGAAGACGTCGCTCTCGTCCATGTTCTTGCGCAGGTACAGAGCGAACAGCGCCAGGAGTGCACCCAGCAGGAACGGGATGCGCCAACCCCATTGACCGACAGCAGATTCGGACAGGGTCGAGGTGATGACGCCACCGACCGTGTATGCCAGTGCCGAGCCACCGAAGATCGCGACGAACGCGACGCTTCCCCACATGCCTCGACGGTTCGGTGGCGCGATCTCGCCGACGTAGGAGTAGGCCGTCGCCGACTCGCCGCCGTGCGCGAAACCCTGCATGACGCGGGCGAGCAGCAGCAGTACCGATGCCCAGGCCCCGATCGCTCCGTAGGTGGGCATGATGCCGATCAGCAGGCTTCCGGCTGCCATCATCAGCATGGTGGTGACGAGAACGAACTTGCGCCCCTTCTTGTCTGCGATCCGGCCGAACACGATGCCGCCGAGCGGCCGCATCAGGAATCCGACGGCGAACACCGCCAACGTCGACAGCAGGGCCGAGGCCGGATCGCTCTGGCTGAACATCGCCGCGGCGATGAACGGCGCGAACACTGCGTAGGCGCTCCACTCGTACCATTCGAGTACGTTGCCGATCGTGCTGGCGAACAACGACTTCTTCCGCGAGGAGATGTCCGGTGTCGAGCGGGTGTCGCGGGGTGATCCGACGGTCATGGGGTGCCACTTTCGCTCGAGTGAGTCTGTGTTGAAACAGGTTTGAGTGCTGCGCGACGAATCTTCCCGGTCTGCGTCTTGGGCAGCTCGTCGATGATGTGGATTTCTTTCGGACGTTTGTAGGCAGCGAGCCGATCGCGCGCGAAGGCCATCAGCTCGTCCGTGGTCACGGCCGGACCACTGCGGACCGACACGTACGCGACCACCGATTCCCCTTGATAGGTGTCGGGACGACCGACCACGGCTGCCTCGAACACCATCGGGTGTTCGTAGAGGGCGTCCTCGACTTCTCGGGGCCAGACCTTGTATCCGGAGACGTTGATCTGGTCCTTGAGTCGGTCGACGAGATAGACCCAGCCCTGTTCGTCGATGATCGCTACGTCCCCGGTGTGCAGGCGACCTTCGGGCATCGTCGACGCCGACGCCTCCGGGTTCTGCCAGTACCCCGAGACCACCTGCGGCCCGGACACTTCCAACTCGCCGGCTACTCCCGTTTCGGTGGGTAGCCCGGTGGGATCGAGTGTGCGCAACCGCACGCGAGGGAGGGGCAGTCCGACGGACAACGATCCACTCGACGCGTCCACCGGTGCCCGGAGTCCTGGCGGTACCGCGATCACGCCTGCGGTGGTCTCGGTCATTCCGTACGCGTTGTGGATGTAGCACCCGAACTTCGCCTCGAACGCGGAGACGGTGGCCGGCGGAATGGGTGCGCCGCCGGAGTACAGCGCCTTGACGGAGGCGAAATGTCTGCGGTCCGCGCCGGGGCTCTCGGAGATCGCGTTGAACACGGTGATGGATCCGATGGTGTAGGTGACTCGATGCTCGACGAAAGCGTCCAGTGTGACGCCTGCGTGGAAGCGGTGAGCGAACACGAGCACGCAGTCGCGCACCAGAGCCACAGCAGCATCGAGCATGGCCCCGGTGATGTGGAACAGCGGAGCGACGGCGAAGACGACGTCGCCGTCCTCCGTACCCGCACGCTCACCGAAGTCCGAGGCCGTCGCGAACGCGTTGGCGTGCGAGATCCGAGCCCCCTTGGGCGGCCCCGTGGTTCCGGAGGTGTATGCCAACAGCGCAAGATCGTCCGGCTGCGGTGCGGTGTCGTCCAGCACTCGACCGCGGTAGGCCTCGACGAGGCCGAGCATGTCGTTCTCGGGTGTGGGCGTGACCCGCGTCGTCGCGGCGAACACTCGCGGATCGTTGCGAGTCTGCAGATCCAGTCCGCTGGTGCTCACGAAGAACCGAATCGTACTGCCTTGCAACGAAGTTTCGAGTTCGCCGAGATCGGACTCGTCGCACACGAGCGCTACGGGCTCCGCGTCGTCGAGCAGGTGTCGCAGTTCTCGGTTGCGGTACATCGGATTCAGGATCAGAGCTACGGCACCGATCTTCCACAGCGCCAAGAACGTCAGTGCGTAGTGCGGAACGTTCTGCAGGTAGATGCCGACGCGGTCGCCGGGATTCACTCCGCGGTCCGCGAACGCGGCAGCGAGAGCATCGGAGGCCTCGTCGACCTCGCGGGCGGTGAGAACGGCATCGAAGTACGCCAATGCAGGCCGGTCGGGCGACCGGAACACCCGGGCGCGCCAGGCATCGAGGATGGTGAGGGGCATCGAGGACTCTTTCGATCGAACGTTGGCCTGACCGAGATCGACCGACCGAACACTCGCTCGGTCGATACTCGGTAGTGTTACGGATCACAACAGAAGTGTCAACCGGGTGCTTCCGGGACCACACTCGCCGCTCGGCCATCCACGGTGGGCGCATGACCGCGACATCCACCTGGCGAACGTACGAGGGCTCGAACCTCTCCCCTGCCTTGTCGTCGGCGTTGAAGACGTTCGTGGAACAGGGCTACCACGGAACATCGGTGCGGCAGATCGCAGCAGAAGCCGGACTGTCGGTTCCCGGGCTCTACCACCACTTTCCGTCGAAGCAGGCTCTTCTGGTGGGCATCATGGACGCGGCGATGGACGAGCTGTTGGAACGAACTCGATCGGCCGAGGCCGGTGCCGGTACGTCGCCGAGTGACCGTTTCGACGCCGTCGTCGAATCGCTACTGCTGTTCCACATTCACAGGCGCGACGCCGCATTCGTGTGCTCGACGGAAATCCGCAGCCTGGATCCCGGGAACCGCTCCGCCTACATTGCCAAACGGGACGAGGAACAACGACTGCTCGACGCGATCGTCGCCGCCGGTGTCGATGCGGGCCTGTTCGACACACCGCACCCGAGGGACGCCAGTCGAGCCGTGACGACGATGTGTGTCGGCGTAGCGACGTGGTATCGACCGGACGGGCCGTCGACTCCGAGCGAGCTGGTGGCGGTCTATCTCGACATCGCCCGTCGCACGGTGGGTGCCACGACCGGCGGGCACCGATAGCTACCCGGGGATCCTTGACCCGACCGACCGATTGTGCCAATCTTCCAGTGACCGAGCGAGTGTTCGGTCGGTATCGGAATGGGAGCGCATCGTGGCCATCGATCTGACGTACGACCCCGACATCGAGAAGCTGATCGATCGGACACGCACGTTCACCCGCAATCATGTGCTTCCCATCGAAGACCGATTCCTGGGCAACGTCGCCGACGCCGGAGGTGACGATCTACGCATCGAGATGCAGGCGGCCGCCAAGGACGCAGACGTGTTCGCGCCGCACGCGCCGGTCGAGTACGGCGGCCACGGGCTGTCGATGAGCGACCGGGCACCGGTGTTCGAGGAAGCCGGATACTCGCTGTTCGGTCCGATCGCCCTCAACCTCGGAGCCCCCGACGAAGGCAACGTGCACATGCTCGCTCACATCGCGTCGGCAGCGCAGAAAGAGCAGTTTCTCGCTCCGCTCGCGCGCGGCGACGTGCGGTCGGCTTTCGCGATGACCGAACCCGCGCCGGGTGCCGGTTCCGATCCCGCGGCACTCACCACCGCCGCCGAGCGAGTCGAGGGTGGCTGGAAGATCAACGGGCACAAGTGGTTCATCACCGGAGCCGACGGCGCAGGCTTCTTCATCATCATGGCCCGCACCTCGGGCGCGCCCGGCGATCGCGGCGGGGCCACGATGTTCCTGGCACCCGCCGACACCGCGGGAATCAGGGTCGGCCGACACATCGGTACTTTGGACAAAGCGATGATCGGCGGTCACTGCGAGGTGTTCTTCGAGAACGCGTTCGTGCCCGACGAGAACGTGCTCGGTGCCGTCGACGAGGGATTCGCGTACGCCCAGGTTCGATTGGGCCCTGCCCGGATGACGCACGTGATGCGCTGGCTCGGAGCCTCCCGCCGTGCGCACGACATCGCCGTCGCGCAGGTTGCCCGGCGCGAGGGATTCGGCGGAAAGCTCGGAGACCTCGGCATGGTGCAGAAGATGGTCGCGGACAACGAGATCGACATCGCGGCCACCAGGGCGCTGCTGACGGTGGCGTGCTTCGAGTTGGATCGAGGTGGGCACGCGGCCAACGAGACGTCGATCGCGAAGACGTTCGCTGCCGAGGCCATCTTCCGTATCGTCGACCGCAGTATCCAGATGTGCGGCGGCCTCGGGGTTTCCGACGATCTTCCGTTGGCCAGGCTCTCCCGCGAAGTACGCCCGTTCCGGGTCTACGACGGCCCGTCCGAGGTACACCGGTGGGCCATCGCCAAGCGGACGATCGGTGCTGCCAAGCGCGCAGCGCGGGAGGCACAGGCGTGAGCGAACTGCCCGGTATGAATCTCGTTGCGCTGGAGAGGTTTCTTCGAGAACACGGAATCGACGTCGACGGCGCATTGTCGGTCGAGATGATCAGCGGCGGTCGGTCCAATCTCACCTACCGGGCGTACGACGACACCTCGACCTGGGTCGTCCGTCGACCTCCCACCAGTGGGCTGACGCCCTCCGCGCACGACATGGCCCGGGAATGGGCCGTCACCGAGGCGCTGGCGGGCACCGATGTACCGGTCGCTCGAACCGTCGCGTTCGACCGAGACGGTTCCACGTTGGGTGCGCCCATGACCGTCGTGGAGTTCGTCCCCGGCCGAGTGGTCCGCACGCGGGAAGATCTCGACGATCTGACGGACGAGCAGGTCACTGCCAACGCCGCGGAGCTGGTTCGAGTTCTCGCGCGACTGCATGCGGTGGATCCGGACGCCGTCGGCCTGGGTACCTTCGGCCGACCCGACGGTTTCGTCGCGCGGCAGGTCGCCACGTGGGCTCGGCAGTGGGACCGAGTCAAGACTCGCGACCTGCCCGATGTCGACCGATTGCATCGCGCGCTCGAAGCGGCGGTACCGGCGGGATCTGCGTCGTCCATCGTGCACGGCGACTATCGTGTCGACAACACCATTCTCGACGCCGATGACGTCGGTTCCGTTGCTGCGGTGGTGGACTGGGAGATGTCGACGCTCGGTGATCCCCTGACCGACGTCGCACTGATGTGCATCTACCGCCAACCGGTCTTCGATGCGGTCCTCGGCGCAGACGCTGCATGGACGAGCGATCGATACCCGTCCGCGGCGGACCTCGCACAACACTACGCAGTGGAATCCGGTCGAGAACTTCATGATTGGGGCTTCTACCTCGCCTTGGCCAATTTCAAGCTCGGAGTGATCGGTGAGGGAATCACCCACCGCGCGCTGTCGGGCTCCGACACCGGGGCCGGTGCAGGCAATGCCGCGGAGGCCACCGGGGAGTTCATCGCGGCCGGGCTACGGGCACTCGCAGGAGCCACCGACTGACGCGAAAACCACTGTCAGGCGGGCTCTCTCATCACACCGACGTGACGGACGGTGTCCGACACACCCGGGAGTTCCCGAGGCTCGGACCAGGTGTTCAACCCGTCGGTGCTGTCGGAGTAGAAGTACTTTCGGTTGGTGTAGTCGTCGTAGTACAACCGCCATGTACCGTCGGGTAATTCGATGAGGGTCGGACCTTCTTTCAGTGGCCCGAAATCGCGGCTGGGGACGAGGGTGTACGGACCGATCGACGACGGCGCCGTCCAGTGTTCGATGACCTTGTGGGTCTCGTTCTTGGTGAACGCGTGATAGGTCGGCCCCACTTTCACCACAGTGGTGTCGATGTGGTCGGCTCCGATGCCGACGAACGGAACCGGAAAGCTCCACATCCTCAGGCCCGGATCCAGGGCCGTCATCAGATACGGCACGAACCCACCGCCGGTGGACAGGGACACGATGACGCTGACACGGTCTCCCTCAACGAACCACTCCGGTGCCCACGCCTTCGTGGTGAACGGAGACAACGACGGTCCGTCCGAGAAGCCGGCCGAGCCGCTGAACCCGGATGGGCTGGCCGAGCCGGTACCGGCTCCGGTGCCCGGGAGGAAAGCGCAGCAGAACGGAATCGGGAAGTTCTGCAGGAACGTCCAGTTCACGCGGTCACTGCTGCGCGCGAAGCCGATGTTCGCACCGCCGCCGGTCGTGTACGTCACGTAGTACATACCGTCGGTGTGCCGGAATATGCTCGCGTCACGCACGACTCCGGACGGGGGTCGGTACGCCGCTGTCTGCAGCGCTGTGAAATCGGTGCCGTCGCCGGATTCGTAGACATCCATGTCTCGATCGCTGTCGTTACCGAACGCCACCATCGTGTAGCGCCACACAGAGGGTGCAGCGGCACCGGTTCCTGCAGCAGAGAACAGCAACCCGGCGACCGCCAGGATCACCATGGGTACGACGAGAAGGAACCTGCGCGCGGTCGATATCACCGACGAAGTATGTCCGAGTCGCACGCACCATGCGTACCTTCGGTAACAGAAACAACAGATTGCTACCGATGTTGTTATGAATGCGAAATGTACTGCGTGATCGGCTTGGCCTGGTACATCTCGTGATCGGCATCGTCGAGTATGTCCAGGGCACTTCGGGTGTCGTCGCGGTCGACGGTCACGCCGCCGATGCTCGCAGTCACCGTCAACACCCGCCCCGCGACCGTGATCGGTGTGGCGAGTTCGGCGCGTACGTCGTCGGCCTCGGTCCCCACACAGTGCGAAACGACGGCCACGAACTCGTCGCCTCCGATACGCCCCACGAAGGCCTCGGCCGGAAGGGCTCGCGTCAGACGGTCTGCGACCACACCCAGAACGGCGTCGCCGACGGTGTGACCGTACAGATCGTTGATGGTCTTGAAGTTGTCGAGGTCGATGAACAGCACGGCCATCGAGTCCTCGCGATCGGACTCGGCCAACTGCTCGTCCAGACGAGCCAGGATCAACGGCCTGTTCGGCAGGCCGGTCAGGTCGTCGTGTGTGGCCGCATGCTCGAGCTTCATGCTCATCCGATAGGTGTCGGTGATGTCGACGAACGTCGCGACGACCGAGGGGGTCGGGTCGGATGCGTTGAGCATCGTCGCCGTCAAGGACAACCAGAAGTGTCGGCCGTCCCGGCACCGTTCGATTCCGATCACGGCCTGGCAGGGTTGTCCGGTCTTGCTGGTGACGGCGACAGGGTGCTCGTGCGGCTCGATCGGCCCCTCGTCGGTGCCGTACACGCGAAACGGAAGGACCGACGCCTGTCCTGCCGTCGCCATTCCGACCTGAATGTCGAGAATCGTCTTCGCTGCGAGGTTCGCCGATTCGATGCGGCCGGAGTGATCGAGGACCACCACCCCCGCCTCCAGCGATTCCACGACGGCGGTGAAGTGTTCCTCGACTCTGCGCACCGCGCTCTGGTCGGCACAGACCAACACGTAACCGTCGGGCATCTGGGCTGCGGAGACCATCACGGCCAGCGCCGATCCGTCCGCGTGCCGATGCGACTCGCACAGCCGACCACCGAGACCGAGAATGGCCGCCGGATCGCACGGCACCCCCACCGCATGCGAGACGCTACGCCCGAGTACGTCCTCGGCCGGTCGTCCGTAGACCGACTCGGCGGCGGGATTCCAACTCGACACCAGACCGTCGGCGGATACCCCGATGATGGCGTCGCTGACGTGCTCGACCAGTGCAGCTTGCTTCTGCAGCGCCCTCTGCGCAGCCTTGTGCTCGGTGAGATCCCGAAGTATCACCTGGTACGCCGGCTCGCCGTTCCAGACCGTGCGAACCGACACCGCTTCCATTGTCAGGACCGTCCCGTCCAGGGCCAGTACCGTCGCCTCCGACGCTGCACTGGCGGTGCCGTGCCTGTCGAGGGCGGCGATCCGTTCGAGCATGGGCCCAACGGACTCGGGGGCGATGAACGCCGTGATCGGGCGGCCGATGACGTCGGCGGCACTCCGGGCACGGAGATACTTCATTCCGGCGGGGTTGAGGTAGACCATCACGCCTCGTCGGTGGACTCCGATCGCATCCGGTGAATGTTCGACGAGAACCCGATATCGATCCGCAAGTCCTGGCGACGCGGCACGTGAATCAGGGTCGCCGACGCTGTTGCGCTCCCCTGATTCCATGCTCGGTCCTCGCGTTCGTAGACGGACGGTCAACACCCGATTGAACCACCTACCGAGGCACCTCTGGAGTGTACCGCCCGATTCGGGCGCTATGCCTCTTTCTCGGCTGGACCCGATGCCGGTTTACCGGGCTAAATCGAGGAGCGAGCCGAATCCGGTTCGCGTACCTCGAAGAGAAATGGATTTCGACGATGAGCTCTCATGGCATCGACATCACCGGGATCGGCGCACTGTCCGGCTACGGCTGGGGCGCATCCGCACTGTGGGACGGCCTCTTCACCGGCAAGGCGGCGGCCACCCTGCACCACGACCGGACCAGACCCGGGCACAATCCGGTGTGGCTCGCGAAAGTTCCCGACGGCGGGGACGAGAACGACGGATCGAGTCGATTCGGGCGTGCACTTCGCGGGGCCGCACGCGAAGCCGTCGAAGATGCGTTGGCGCGTGGCTGGCAGCCGGGTCGACGGGTGGGTCTGATCCATGCCGTCGTCCTGGGTGAAGTGGACGAGTGGCGCAACTTCTATCTGCGCGACGGCGGAGAACGCCGTGTTCGGGACTACCTGACGCTGATGCCGTCTACCCCGGTGTCGCAGTTGATGCAGGAATACGGCTTTCACGGCCCGGCGATGAACGTCTCGGCGATGTGCGCGTCGGGCAACGCCGGTCTGCTCACCGCCAAGATGTGGCTCGATACGGCATTCGTCGACGACGTGGTGTTCGTCGCCACGGATCTGTCCCTGACTCCGGAGAACATAGACCACTTCGTCAAGCTCGGCGTCGGTGTCGTGGACGTGGAGCCGCAGGAAGGCTGCCGGCCGTTCCAAGAAGGTAGCCGCGGTTTCGGAATGGGCGAGGCCGCAACGGCATTCGTTTTGTCGACGCGCAGTTCGGCGTCGTACGCACGGGTGCTGGGCGGTTCGATGACACACGACGCGTTTCACGCCACCTCGATCGACCCTGCGCTCACCCAGGTGCGGGACTGCTTCGAGCAGGCCTTGGCCGACGCCGACGTCACTGCCAAGCAGGTGCGGTATCTCAACGCCCACGGACCCGGCACCGCGCAGTGCGATGCAGCGGAAACCACCATGTTGAAGACCGTGCTGGACTCCCACGCGCAGGTGTATTCGGTGAAGCCGTTGACCGGACATTGCCAAGGCGCGGCGTCGGCGATCGAAACCATCTCTGCGGTGATGGGATTCGAGCGTGGACTCGTGCCCGCAGCCCCGCAGGTATCCGATGCGCACCCGTTGCTGCTCGACGGTTTCACCGCTGCGGAGCCCGGCTTGACCGTCAAATCGTCCCTGGGAATGGGCGGACACAACTCGGTGGTGGTGCTGGCACCGGCGTGAGTGGTGCTCGAGAGTCCGACCGCCCGTACGGTCACGGGCGGTCGGACACCCGAACCATTCGATTCGGGCTCAGCTCCGAATACTCGATGCCGCCGATGTTCGGGCGAATGCACGAGAATAGTTGGGCGGGAACCGGAGTGGCTCGCCGAGCGCACGCGCCGCGTGCTGCGCCCAGTTCGGGTTGCGCAAGATCTCCCGTGCCAGGAACACCGCGTCGGCATCACCCGAGTCGACGATTCGTTCGGCCTGGTCCGGCTCGGTGATCAAACCCACTGCAGCGGTCGGTATTCCGGCACGGCGACGCACCTCGGCTGCGAAACGTACCTGGTATCCCGGTTCCACCGGGATACGTGCGTCGGGAACGATGCCGCCGGTGGAGACGTCGAACAGGTCCACTCCGTGGTCGGACAGTGTCGAGGCGAGCGCGACGGTATCGTCGAGCGTCCAGCCCGGCCGTGGGTCGTCGGTGTCACCGGCGAGCCAGTCCGTGGCCGAGACGCGGAAGAACAACGGCCGGTCCTCGGGCCATTGCCGTCGGACCGCGTCGACGACCTCGACGGCGAATCGCATCCGGTTGGCGAGGGGCCCGCCGTACTCGTCGGTGCGGTGGTTGGCAGCCGGGGACAGGAACTGGTGGATCAGATAGCCGTGTGCGCCATGGATTTCCAGGACGTCGAAGCCGGCGTCGCGCGCCAGTCCCGCGCTCGACGCGAAAGCCCGCACCACCTCGGCGATCTCGTCGACGGACAGGGCAACGGGCGGCGGCGAGTCACCGAACGCCACGGCCGACGGTGCCACCGTCTGCCACGTCCGGTCCGGCTCCGTCGACCACGGCCGGCCGGTGGACGCCTTGCGACCGCCGTGCACCAGTTGAATTCCGGCAGCGGTGCCCTGACCGTGCAGGAAGTCGATGATGCGACGGTGCGATTCGGATTGGTCGTCGTTCCACAATCCGAGATCGAAGTCGCTGGCTCGTCCGTCCGGCATGACCGATGTGGCTTCCACCATGGCCAACCCCACCCCACCGAGCGCGCGAGCGGCGAAGTGCTGGAAGTGCCAGTCCGTCGCCACACCCGTTGCGTCGGAGGCGAACTGCATCATCGGTGACATCCAGACACGATTCCGGATCGTCGACGCGCGCAGCGTCAACGGCTCCAACAGTGCGCTCATCCCGACACCTCCGACAGAATCTCGAGGCCGAGGAAGTCTCGCCCGGCGTCGGCCAGTGCCGCTCGGTCGAGCCCGGCGTCGTCGACGAACGTGGCGACGTCGGACTCGGCCATGTCGAACGGGTAGTCCGTGCCGCACAGGACCTTGTTCTCGCCCGCGTGGGCACGCAGGAGCTCGAGCGCTGCGTGATCGTGCGTCACCGTGTCGAAGTAGGCCGCGCGAAACAACTCTCGTGGCGAGGCCGTGCTGCCCGCCCGAACGTCGGGACGTGCGTCCCAGGCGTGCGCCCATCGACCCAACAGATCGGGCGCACATCCGCCGCCGTGCACGAAACAGATCCGCAGATCGGGCAACTCTTCCAGGACACCACCGAGGATGCTCGACGCCACCGCCGTGGCCGTCTCCACCGGGTTGCCGACGAGGTTGGCAAGGTAGTACTTCGACCACTCGGGTCGGGGCAACTGCATCGGGTGGACCAGAACGGCCAACCGATGCGCCGAGGCCGATCGTAGGACCGAGCGCAGCACACCAACGTCGAGTGACCCGCCGCGGAGAACCGGTGGAACGGCAACGCCGACAAGCGTTCCGCGCCGGGCGATGTCTCGGATCTGTCGGTCGGCTGCATCCGCGTCGTCCAACCGCACCGACCCGAGGCCGGCCAGGCGTCCGGCCGAGTCCGTCACGACGCGGGCGAGTGCGTCGTTGAACGCGTCGGTGTACTCCCCCGCCGGAACCTCGGCGTCGACCGCGAACGCGAAGGGCGGGGCAGACAACGCGCGGAGACCGATGCCGGAGGCGTCCATGTCCGCGACGATCGCATCGACATCGCTCATCGCCTCCGTCCGGATGGACAACGGCACGTCGCCCAGGAAAAGTTGACCGTCCCGATCGCGCATGGCACCGAACGGAGAGTTCGGTGGTAGACCGAACAGCTCGGTGGGGAGCCAGTGGGCGTGGACGTCGACCAGATCGGTGCTCACGACGCCGCCAGTGGCAGTGGGTCGTTGGCCGAGTCGAGGTGTTCGACGGTGGTGAACACCAGGTCGGAGGAGCCGACGTTCTCGATGTCGTGCAGAAGGTATTCGCCTGCATCGAAGCGGAAGTGGCGGGTTTCGCCCGCGGAGTAGGAGACGTCGCGGGTGGTTCCGTCGAAGGTGTGTTGGCGGGAGGTGCCGGCGTTCACCGCGGTCCAGAAGTAGTCCAGAACGTGGCGGTGGGCATGCCACCGCTCACCCGGTGCCAAGCGGATCTCCCATACCCGGACGCGATCGTTCTCGCTGAGGAGCCTCGATCCCACCTCGCCGTCGTGGGCGTGGGCGTCGAACTCCGCTCGGAGATCGTCGGACCATCCCTCGAAGTTCTCGCCGACGAGTTTTCCCGCCAGGGGTAGATCGCTGAGAAAGCTGTTCGTGGTCATCGTGTTTCCTCTCGTGGTGTCTCGGCGTCGTGTCTCTAGCGACCGGGCCCGTACAGACCGAATCTCAGGTCCTTGTCACCCGGGGTCCAGGTGTTGGTGAACTGCGAACGTTCCCCCATCGCCTTGACGCGCGCCAACAGGTTGCTGCTCAGTTCCAACTGGCCGGGTTCCCATTTCTCCAGCGCTTCGGCGATGTTGCCGACCGACGACGTGAGCGCGTCGCTCAAGGCCCAGGCGTCTGCCGCGGCTTTGGCGGTTCCTGCGGCTGCGTGCGGGCGAGCTCCGCACGCGGCGTCTCCGATGAGGGCAACGCGTCCGCTGGCCATCTTCGTCGCTCGTGAGTCCCAGACCACCTGAATGAACGGCGCTTCGGTCGAGGTGACCACCTCTGCGGCCGCCGGGGCGAGCAAACGCGTCGCAGCGTCGCGCATTTCGTCGATGTAGCGGTCCTGTACCTGGTGCGGATGAACCGACACTTTGCCCTGGAAACCTCGCTTGTCGGTGAGCATCTCGTTCAGGTCCGGACCCTCCGCGACGTTGCGGTACCAGACGTAGTTCATCAGGCGGTCCCCGACGGCCGTGCCCCGTTCGCCGGGGATCGGGTACATGGTGATCTGCGAGTTCGGGACGATGTTGTAGGTGATCGAATTGTGCAGCAGCTCGGCGGTTTCGGGGGTGAGCACTGCCTCGTCCACGGTTCCGCGCCACCCGATGTAGCCCGAGTAGGTCAGCTCCACGTCGGGATCGATGCGAGCCCGGTTCGCCGACGTCACGCCGTCGGCAACGACGACGAGGTCTGCCGTCTCGACGCGACCGCTGACGAATCGGACGGTCACGGAGTCCGCGTCTTGGTCGAAGCCGCAAGCGAATTCGCCGAGGTGGTAGTGATCGCGTCCGAAGTCGGCGAGCAGCGCGCGGTAGAACGTTCCCCACGATGTGTGCGACCACGAGCGGGCGTCCCGATCGACGACACGATTACCGGCCTCGATGTACTGGACCCAATCCGTCGTCGTGCTGACGTCCTCGGGGCGTTGCGAGCTGCGCTCGCGGAACCACCGGAGGGTGTCGGGCTGCAGCACGATGCCGCCGCCTCGACCGTCGAGGTCCGACGGTGTGCGTTCGTAGACGTCGACCTCGAACCCGAGGTCTCGGAGGAGGAGTGCGGAGGTCAATCCACCGATGGACCCTCCGATGACGACTGCTCGTGATCCTGCGTAGACGCTCATGCCGACGTTCCTTTCACTGCGGAAGGTGCCGGCGTGGTGTCGGCGGTGTGTGGGTGTACTGCATCGGTGGGAGGGGGCGCGTCGGTGGGCAGCGCTGCGTCCTTGGTCTCCGGGGCGAACGCCAGCCCGACGAGGGCGATCACGCCGGTGGACGCGAGTACCGCGGTGGCGATGCCGAGGTTGCCGCCGAACCACGACGTGGCGATGACGCCGGCCACGAGCGGCCCCGCGGCGGTGATGTAGCGACCGATGCTGTTGGCCAACGCGATTCCGCTGGCTCTCATACTCGGGGAGAACATCTCCGGGCCGTAGACGAAGTTGCCGGACAGTGCCCCGAAGAGCCCGAACCCGACGATGGGGATGACGATCAGGTACGTGGTGTACGAATGCTGGAAGGGGAACAGATAGGCGATGCTCACTCCGGAGATCACGAAGCTGACGAGAAAGGCCTTGCGTCGGCCGATCGCGTCGGCGAGGAACCCCCACGTGGCGTACCCGAGAATGCCGCCGGCGTTGAAGAGCATGGACGAGATGGCCACTCGATGATTCGCGATCTCGGTGGAGAGCGATTCGGCGCCGGCCATGGTGCGAATGATCTGCGGGTACCAGGTGGACACACTCCAGAAGGCGAGCAACGATCCGGTGGCAAGGGCGGTGCAGATCAGGGTGGCACGCAGATTCGGTGGAGAAAGCAGGCGGCGGAGAACGAACTGATCCTCCGGTCGCTCGATGCCCTTGTCCTTGCGTTGCTTTCGCCTTGCGATGACAGTCTTGATCTCCTCGGGCTCCGGGACGTAGCGGCGAAGGAACCAGACCAGGAACGCGGGGACGACGGCGAGGACCAGCATGAAGCGCCAGCCCTGGCTGCTGAGCATGCTGTACGCGAGTGCGGCGATGAAGAATCCGCCTGCGTACCCGGACATCATCACGCCACAGGCACGAGCGCGGTACTTGTTACGCCACACCTCGGCGACCAGGGCGGCACCCACGGGAGCTTCCACTCCCGATCCGAGACCGGCGATGAATCGGAGAATTCCGAGCTGCCACCAGGTGTCCGCGAACGCTGCCAGGGCGGTGAACAGTGCATAGGTGAGGATGCCGATCGACAGCACGCGCACTCGTCCGAAATAGTCGGCGAGGACTCCGAAAAGGATTCCGCCGGTTGCCCATCCCGCCAGGAAGAGTGCGACGGTCATGCCGCCGTAGAGTCCGATGTGCGCCGCGTCGACGTCGATCCCCGAGTTCGGAAGCAGGTCGGTCATGGCCGGTCCGAGCACCAGGGCGTAGAGGCTGCCTGCGAAACCGTCGAGAGCCCAGCCCATGGTGGTGCCGAACAGCACCAGCCATTGCACTCGAGTTATCTGTTGGCGCCAGCCGGGTTCGGCCGCGCTCGTTCGGTTCGTTGTCACGATGAAGTCCTTGGGTGTCGAGGGAAGGGGATGATCAGTTCAGGCGACCGGGCTCGTCGGAGCCGTACCAGTCGACGTCGTCGTCGGCGGTCCGCACCACGATGGTCTTGATCCAGGTGAAGTCGTCGAACGACTCTGTGCCGGCGTCTTTTCCGGCACCGGACTCCTTGACGCCACCCCACGGAAGGGACGGTTCGAGTCGGTGGTGGTCGTTGACCCAGACCATTCCGGACTCGATCGCTTCGGCGACGCGGTGAGCGCGTCCGATGTCGCGGGTCCAGACGCCGGCACCGAGTCCGAAGCGGTTGTCGTTGGCCATCTCGATCGCGTCCTCCTCGGTGTCGAAGGGGACGACGACGGCCACGGGCCCGAAGATTTCCTCCTGCGAGACGCGCATGGAGTTGGTGGCGTCGGCCAGCACGGTCGGCTGCACGAAGAAGCCGTCGTTCAGCTCTCCGGGAAGTTCGGGAACACTGCCGCCGGCAGCGATGCGGGCACCTTCGCCGCGTCCGATCTCGATGTACTCGAGCACCTTTCGGCGTTGGCGGTCGCTGATCATCGGGCCCATCTGGGTGGACGTATCGGCCGGGTCGCCGAGGCGGATCTTCTCGGCCCGTGCGACGAGTGCGGTGACGAACTCGTCGTACCGTCCACGCTGGACGAGGAATCGTGCGCCGGCAACGCAGGATTGACCGGAAGCCACGAATGCGGCGAAGGCAGCGCCCTCGGCTGCGCGGGTGGGGTCGTAGTCGTCGAAGACGATGACGGGCGTCTTGCCGCCGAGCTCGGCGGTGATACGGGCGAATCGCTTCGACGTGGCACCCGCCGCCGAACGTCCGGCCTCGGTGCCGCCGGTCAGGGTGATCTTGGCGATGTCCTCGTGCTCGGTGAGCCTGACGCCTGCGTCCCTGCCACCGGTGACCACGTTGATCACACCTTCGGGGATGCCGGAATCGGTCACGATGCGAGCGATGGCGAGGGTCGTCAGCGGCGTGAGTTCGGACGGCTTGACCACCACAGTGTTTCCCGTCGCCAGAGCGGCCGACAGACTGCGAGCCAAAATCATGGCGGGGTGGTTGAAGGGGGTGATGATGCCGCAGACACCGAGTGGTGCCCGCTTCTGGTAGGTAAGGTACGGCCCGTCGCTGGGCAGCACCGCATCACGCTGCGCGGCAAGCAGTCCCGCGTTGTAGCGGAACCATTCCGGCACTCGGGAGAGTTGAGCACGCGTCTCGGTGATCGGTCGACCGTTGTTCTGGGTCTCCAGTGTGTACAGCGTGTCGCTCGCCGCTTCCAACGCGTCGGCCGCACGCAGGAGCGCCTTGGCTCGTGCCGTCCGGCTCATCCGCGGCCACGGTCCCGACTCGAACGCTGCTTTGGCGACCGCCACCGCATTGTCGACATCGACGCCGACACCGTCGGGCACGGTTGCGATCGAGGATCCCGTAGCCGGGTTGACGATGGTGAGTTCGCGGCCGCTTTCGGCCGGAACACCTTTGCCTGCGATGTACATCGAGTGCTTGGTCATGTGAGTCTCGTTTCGTCTGTGCTGCTGCCGTCTGCGTCTATTGTGCGATCCACATCACAGCGTGACTATGTGTGTGCAAACATAAAAGAACGACTGCAATGTGCATCGGCCCATCGAGAAGCAGGACACACATGCCGACCGACCCCATTCACACGTCCAGTGCGCCTCCCGCCTCCCTCGGCGTTCGAGAGCTTCCGGAATTGCGCCGGTGGCTCGCGAGCGTTCAGCGGATCACCAAGACCGTGGCCACCGGCCGTCCGCTGACGGAAGTGCTGGATCTGATCGCCGACACCGCCGCCGAACTGATGGGATACGAGTTCTGCGGAGTTCTCATTCCGGACCCGACACGGCGAACGCTCGTGATCGAAGGGTCCAGCGGGCTGTCCGCTCACTACATAGCGCAGGTCAACGCCGACCGGCCGGTGCGCCTGGATCAGGCCGAGACAGTCGAGGCACCGTCGAGTACAGCGTTCCGGACCGGATCGCCGGTGGCGATCTCGGACATCGAAGCGACACCGCAGTTCGCCCCATGGGGTGGAGTGGCACGCGAGCAGGGCTACCGCTCCATGATCTCGGTGCCGCTGATGGAATCCGAGGGTGTGGCCATCGGAACTCTCAACTGCTACCGGCGATCCATCCACGACTTCGCCGGAGAAGAGATCGCCCTGCTCACCATGTTGGCCGACCATGCCGCAATCGCACTCACGACCTCACGCTTGCGGTCCGAGGAATCGAAGCGGATGGACGAGTTGGTGGTCCTCAACGACGAGCTCCACCAGCAGCGAGACCTGCTACAGAAATCGGAGGACATCCACCGCAGACTCACCGAGATCACGCTGCGTGGCGGCGGGGTTCCTGGCATCACGACGGCACTGTCGATACTGATCTCCCGCGCGATTCTGATCGAGGACACGCACGGGGCGGTACTCGGCCGGTCGAGCCGAACCGAGCCGTTCCCCGACGATCGAGTCCGAACGACGTCCGACAACGTCGATGGCAGCGAATTTCGTTGCCACTCGGTCCGTCTTGCCGAGATGGAGGTGGCGCGAATTTGGATTGCGCCGGGACGGTCCCCACTGTCGTCCATCGATGAACGCGCAGTGGAACACGCCGCTCTGGTCACGTCACTGGAACTTCTGCGCACCAGAACAGCGGACGAAGTGAGGTGGAGGTTGCACGGGGATCTTCTGAGCGATCTGCTCAGCGGCGAGACCGAAGCGATGGGCACCGTTGTCGAACGTGCCGGGCGACTGGGCCATGACCTGACACTCGATCATCGGATGGTCGTCGTCGCGCTGAGCGGAATCGACCGGGCACTCGTCGACACGGCCCTTCAACGGGCGATCGGCCGAATCGACGATTGGGCCGAGACCATGACGCCCCAGCCGTTGTCCGCGGTGCACCACGATCGCATCGTCGTGTTGGTACCCGACATCGGGCTCACTCGGCGGGCGCGGGACGACATCGCCGAGAAGATCCGAGGACTCGCATCTCCCACCACTCCGAAAGCGGCTGCGACGTCGATTGAAATCGGAGTAGGGTCCGGCCTCGCGGACTACGCCCTCGCGCACCGGTCCGCGGTGGGAGCGCTCGAGATGCTCGCGCTGACCCGCAGAACGGGTGCCTCGCTGTCGCTGGACGATCTCGGACTGGTGGGATTGCTGCTCCAGCTGGACGATACCGAGCAGCTCTTGCGTTACACGGACCGAGTACTCGGACCTGTCCGAAGGCATGACAGTGCACGTGGAACCGATCTGATGGGAACGTTGCGGGCATACCTCGCGTGCGGACTGCTGTCCGGCGATACCGCTCGCGCACTGCACATCCACCCCAACACGGTCGGTCAGAGACTCCGCCGAATTCAGACGTTGACGGGAATGGATCTGGCACGCCCCGACCACGCGATGGAGATCGCAGTTGCCCTGACGGTCGGCGACGTCGGCGAGTCCTCGCGTACGGGCTGAGCACTCGAGACGGGTACGAGCAGCAGATGTGGCCCTATGATGTGACACAGGACACTCGTGGAATGAGGTAGGGCGATGTGGAACTACATCTCTGGATTGCTGCGAATCGGTCCGCACGCCATCGTGTTGGAGCCGTCGAACCGCCCTCAGCTGTGCGCAATCTCGGGTTGGGCCGTCGCTCATGGAGCCCGAAAGGAATGCCTGCATCCTGTTCGGTTCACCGACTGAGCCTGCAGTTCGCGCAGCAGTGTCGAGGAACGGCCTTCAGATCGAGGCCGTTGCACCGCAGATTCCGCATTCCTCGAACTCGACCCGCTTCCACCGAGCAACGGGGACGAAGAACAGCGTGAATTGCTGGTACTGCTTCATGCGCGCCCACTGCGTGGTGTTGTGGCACCGCGGGCAGGTCCGCGTCGAGCCTGGGCCGACGTGTTTGCGCTTGCTGCCGAAACCGAAGAGTAGGAACATCACCCCAGCATAGGTGTCACGGACATCTGCCGAACTCGGCGCAGCACGGTCACCGTCGCGTTCTTCTCGACTGTGACCGTGCCGGCAGGGTTGGTGTCAGCTCGCGATCATGCCGTGTGGATCGATGACGAATTTCTGGGCGACTCCGCTGTCGAATTCGCGGTAGCCCCGCGGTGCGTCGTCGAGGGTGATGACCGTCGCGTTCACCGCCTTCGCGATCGAAACACGTTCCTTCAGAATCGCATTCATCAACTCGCGGTGGTAGCTCATCACCGGGCACTGCCCGGTGGCGAACGACAGCGACTTGGCCCAACCGGTGCCGAGGCTGAGCGACAGAGCTCCGCGCTGAGCAGCCTCGTCCACGCCGCCGGGATCGCCGGTCACGTACAACCCCGGGATGCCGATGCCGCCGCCTGCCGTGGTGATGTCCATGAGCGAGTTGAGAACCGTGGCCGGGGCCTCCCTCGACGAATCTCCACCGTGACCGCGGGCCTCGAAGCCCACCGCATCCACCGCGGCATCGACCTCTGGCACGCCGAGAATCTGTTCGATCTGATCCTGCGGTGCACCCTTGCCCACGTCGACGGTCTCACAGCCGAACGTTCGCGCCTGGGCCAACCGGTCGGCGTTCATGTCGCCCACGATCACCACCGACGCTCCCAGCAACTGCGCACCGACCGCAGCAGCGAGGCCGACCGGTCCCGCGCCCGCGATGTACACCGTCGCACCGGGTTTGACTCCTGCGGTGACCGCTCCGTGGAAGCCGGTGGGGAAGATGTCCGAGAGCATGGTCAGGTCGAGAATCTTCTCCAGAGCCTGATCACGATCGGGGAACTTCAGCAGGTTGAAGTCTGCGTACGGTGCCATGACGTACTCGGCTTGTCCGCCCACCCACCCACCCATGTCGACGTAGCCGAAGGCCGAGCCAGGTCGATCGGGGTTGACGTTGAGACAGATTCCGGTCTTGCGCTCCTTGCAGTTTCGACACCGCCCGCAGGCGATGTTGAACGGAACCGAGCAGATGTCCCCCACCTTCAGGAACTCGACGTCGCGTCCGACCTCGACGATTTCGCCGGTGATCTCGTGGCCGAGCACCAGCCCCTCGGGCGCGGTCGTGCGCCCACGAACCATGTGCTGGTCACTGCCGCAGATGTTGGTCGATACGACCTTCAGAATCACTCCGTGCTCGCACTTGCGTCCGACGTTGGCCGGATTCACGCCGGGGCCGTCGGTCAGCTCCAGGCCCGGAAAAGCGATGTCCTGCACCTCTACCTTGCCCGGTCCTGCGTACGTCACTGCTCTGTTGTCTGCCATGAGTTCTCCTCTTCGGTGAGTGAGTTGCGCGACCGGCGGGCCGAGATCATCGAACTGATCGCGCATGTGGCCCGCATCACACCAGTATGCACAGGCGCGCATGCGAGCGCTGCGAGTAACTCCGATCCGGACATAGGCGGCAAGGACCACCCGAGACGAACGCATCGTGTCGGATCCGCCCACTTCGCGATGCAGGCACTTGACTCGACATGATGTTAGCGCTCACACTGTGTTGCACACATCACAGTCGGTGACCCACGAAGGAGATCTGAATGCCGGTTGACCGATACACGGTTGGGGTCGACTTCGGCACCCTGTCCGGACGCGCCGTCGTCGTTCGGGTGTCCGACGGCACCGAAATCGCCTCGGCAGTACATGATTACCGACACGCAGTGCTCGAGGAGACGCTGCCCGACGGCACGGTCCGATTGCCCGACGCATGGGCCCTGCAGGTACCGGACGACTATCGAGACGTCCTGCGTCGGGCGGTACCCGCCGCGCTGGCCGCTGCGGGCATCGAGGCCGAGCAGGTGGTCGGCATCGCCACCGACTTCACCGCGTGCACCATGGTGCCCACCTACGCCGACGGCACTCCGCTGTGCGAAGATCCGCGCTTTGCCGATCGACCGCACTCGTACGTGAAATTGTGGAAACACCATGCGGCACAGGGGCAGGCGGACCGCATCAACGAACTCGCCGCGCGTCGCGGCGAGAGTTGGCTGCCTCGTTACGGCGGACTGATCTCCTCGGAATGGGAGTTCGCCAAGGCACTGCAGATTCACGAGGAAGATTCCGAGATCTACGACGCGATGGACCGATGGGTCGAAGCCGCCGATTGGATCGTGTGGCAACTGTGCGGACACTACGTACGCAACGCCTGTACCGCCGGTTACAAGGGCATCTATCAGGACGGGCACTACCCGTCCGTGGACTTCCTCACCGAACTGGCACCGGGCTTCGGTTCCTTCGTCGCCGACAAGCTCGATCAGCCTTTGGGCGAGTTGGGTTCTCGTGCAGGTACGTTGACCGCCGAGGCTGCGCGATGGACCGGACTCCCCGAGGGTATAGCCGTCGCCGTCGGCAATGTCGATGCGCACGTGACGGCACCCGCGGCCGGAGCGGTGGAACCGGGCCGAATGGTCGCCATCATGGGGACCTCGACCTGCCACGTGATGAGCTCGACCGTCCTGAAGGAAGTTCCCGGCATGTGCGGGGTTGTGGACGGCGGAATCGTCGCCGGATCGTTCGGCTACGAGGCAGGGCAGAGCGGCGTAGGCGACATTTTCGGATGGTTCACGCGCACATCGGTTCCCGCGGCGTACAGCGAGGCGGCTGCTGCGGCAGGTGAGTCGGTGCACGAACACCTGACCCGCCTCGCGCAGGCGCAGGACGTGGGCGAGCACGGACTCGTCGCGCTCGATTGGCACAGCGGGAACCGGTCGGTTCTGGTCGATCACGAGCTCTCCGGCCTGGTCGTCGGGACCACGCTGGCCACGCGTCCCGAGGACACCTACCGTGCGCTGCTCGAAGCAACGGCATTCGGAACCCGCGTCATCGTGGAAACCTTCCGCAACAGTGGCGTCCCGGTCGAGGAGTTCGTCGTCGCCGGCGGGTTGGCACGCAACGCGCTGCTCATGCAGATCTACGCCGATGTGCTGCGAATGCCGTTGTCGGTCATCGCCTCCGCACAGGGACCTGCTCTGGGATCTGCCATCCATGCGGCGGTGGCGGCCGGGTGCTACCCGGACGTGCCCGTCGCCTCGAAGTCGATGGGCAAGGTACACCGGGCCGCTTTCGTGCCCGACGAATCGCGATCGAAAGCCTACGACTCCCTGTTCGAGATCTACCTGGAATTGCACGACCGGTTCGGCCGGGACGTGCCGACCATGCGCCGTCTGCGAGCACTGCGACGTGACGCGCTGACCCGAAGGGTGGATGCACGATGACCGTCGTCGACGACGTGCGCGAGGCCATCGAGCAGATCCGCCGCGACGTCTGCACCCTGCACGCCGAGTTGGTGCGGTACGGACTGGTCGTGTGGACGGCAGGCAACGTCTCGGCGCGGGTTCCGGGCCGGGATCTGATGGTCATCAAACCCAGTGGCGTCTCGTACGACGATCTCACGCCCGGCAACATGGTGGTGTGCGATCTGTACGGAAAGGTGGTCGAGGGTGACCATGCGCCGTCATCGGACACCGAAGCGCAGGCCTACGTCTATCGACACCTCGATCACATCGGCGGTGTGGTGCACACACATTCGCCGTACGCGGTTGCGTGGGCGGCCCGAGGAGAACCGATTCCCGTGGTCACCACGATGTGCGCGGACGAGTTCGGCGGAGACATCCCGGTCGGACCCTTTGCCACGATCGGCGACGACTCGATCGGCCGCGGCATCGTCGACACCCTCGCGGACAGTCGATCTCCCGCCGTGCTGATGCAGAACCACGGTGTGTTCGCGGTGGGACCCACCGCTCGATCGGCGGTGAAGGCGGCTGTCATGTGCGAGGACGTCGCGCGATCGGTACATCTGTCCTACCAACTGGGACAGCCACTTCGCATTCCGAGCGCATCGGTCGACGCGCTCTACGACCGCTATCAGAACGTCTACGGCCAGCGCTGACCGGCGCGCCGAATCTTCTCTCCACGGAGGTACTCCCATGTCCGAAGTTTGGTTTCTCACCGGTAGTCAAAGCCTCTACGGGCCCGAGACCCTCGAACAAGTAGCAGCCCAGTCTCGCGAGATCGCGGACAAACTCGATGCGGCACTTCCTGTCTCGGTGGTCTGGAAGCCGGTTCTGCTCGACGCGTCGTCCATCCTTGGCACCATGCGCGAGGCCAATGGTGCCGACGAATGCGTGGGCGTGGTGACGTGGATGCACACCTTCTCCCCCGCCAAGATGTGGATCGCCGGCCTGGATGCGTTGGACGTTCCGCTGCTGCACCTGCATACGCAGGCGGGAATGTCGTTGCCCTGGTCCACGATCGACATGGAGTTCATGAACCTCAATCAGGCCGCCCACGGTGATCGCGAGTTCGGGCACGTCGAGTCCCGGGTGGGGGTTCTGCGCACGATCGTGGCGGGCCACGTCGACAATCCCGCGGTTGTGGAGCGTGCGGAGCAGTGGGTGCGAGCGGCCCTCGGCCGAGCGGAGCTGAGGTCATTGCGCCTGGCACGTTTCGGCGACAACATGCGCGACGTCGCAGTGACGGAAGGCGACAAGGTCGAAGCGCAGTTGCGATTCGGAGTCTCCGTCAACACCTACGGCGTCAACGATCTGGTCGAGGTGGTGGACGGAGTGAGCGACTCGGCGGTCTCGGACCTGATCGACGAATACCGCTCGTCCTACGACATCGCACCGAGTCTCGACAAGGGCGGTGACCGTCACGAATCCCTCCGCTACGGTGCCCGTGTCGAAGCCGGACTGCGGCAGTTCCTGACCGACGGCGGATTCAGGGCCTTCACCACCAACTTCGAGGATCTCGGCGGACTTCGTCAGTTGCCCGGGCTCGCAGTGCAGCGCCTCATGGCCGACGGATACGGCTTCGGCGGCGAGGGTGACTGGAAGACCTCGATGTTGTTGCGCGGCATGAAGGTGATGGCCGAGGGACTCGACGGTGGAACGTCGTTCATGGAGGACTACACCTACAACCTCGTTCCCGGTGCGGAGAAGATCCTCGGCGCACACATGCTCGAGGTGTGCCCGTCGATCACCGCCTCGCGGCCCACCCTGGAGATCCATCCACTGTCCATCGGTGGCCGCGAAGACCCGGTACGACTGCGATTCACCGCCGATCCAAGACCCGGCGTAGTCGTCGGACTCTCGGATGTCGGTGAACGATTCAGATTGACAGCCAACGTGATCGACGTCGTCGAGCCCGACGAGGCGCTGCCGAAACTACCCGTGGCGTGCGCTGTGTGGGAACCGCAGCCCTCACTCGCGGTGTCGGCGGAATCCTGGCTGACGGCCGGTGCGCCCCACCACACGGTTCTGAGCACCGCCATCGGTCTGCCTGTGCTGGAGGCATTCTCGGACATGATCGGCGTCGAACTGCTCACCATCGATGCGGGCACCACCACGCGTGGATTCCAACAGACACTGCGATGGAACGCGGCCTACCACCGACTCGCAGCGAGGTTGTGACTGCAGCGTTCTACGATCCGTCCGGGTACCGGAGTCGGCATATCGGTCCACTCCGAGCGCACCGGCCTCCAGCGAGTGGGTGGATCGGCCCGCTGACGGAAGCACCGAGTACGAACAGAAACTCCGGTTTCAATGCCGCGTGAGCAGATCGAACATCGCATGCACTTCCGCCGCCGATGGCGTGGGTAGGCTGCCTCGCGCATGAACGAATCCGATGCCGGAGTACACGAGAATGCCTGCCCGTAGTCGTGCCTCGTCGGCATCGAAGTCGAGATCGAGCAGCGAGCGCTGGACGACCTCGAAGATGCGATTGTCGAGTTCACGCACCGCATCGGCTATCTTGTCGTAGTTGCGGGCCCAGTCTCGAACAGCAGACTCCACAGCCCAGGTCCGTTGGTCGATCAACAGTTCGGCCATGATCTGCAGACGCTGTTCGACCGCGACGGCCTCGAGCCCCTTCAACCCTCGCACTGTGTCGTTCTGGGAATCGCACCACTTGTCTGCAATCGCTTCCATCAGTTCGTCGATGTCGGCGAAATGCCAGTAGAAGCTCCCCTTGGTGACCTGGAGGCGTTCACACAACTTGGTGATCTTCACTCCGGAGACGCCGTCGGTCGCCATCAACTCGAACGAGGCGTCGATCCAATCGTCGACCGACAAACGGGTTGCGCGACGCGCCGGCTTGGTCCCGGTCTTTCCTCCCACGGCCTTCTTCACGGGCGCACGGCGCGACGATGCCGACCTGGGTGTGCCTGCCATCAGAGTGAACTCCTCACTGTCGGAGCGGCGTACCGCCCCTCGATCGTACGAGCCCGTGCCGTCATCCGATGGCAAGGGCGGCGACAGCCGCCCGACGAACGACCGGATCGTCCAGCAGATGAAAATGATCCGTCCGATCGTTCGAGTCCAGATCCTGAACGACAACGTTCTCGCTGCCGGGTAGTGCTGCCGCAAGGGGATCGGTCATCAGTCCGTCGTATCGCGAAATCACGTTCACATACCGCACTCCCGGCGACAGCCAACCGTCACGAACCGCGTCGAACATGTAACCGGAATGAGCGACGATCTGTCCGCATGCCGCGCAGATCGGTTCGAGCAGAGGCTTTTCCAGCGAAGCGAGTTCGTCGTAGATGCCGATGCTGCGATTGAACGCAGCGATCGAGCCGAGACCGGTGATATCGGTACCGTTCCACAACGGCCCCACGGTCACCAGCGTGCCCACGTCCCGCGCGCTGGACTGCACCATCCATTCCTGAGCCACCAACCCCCCGGCACCGTGCGCGAGAACCTGCACTCGGTCGGCACCGGTGCGCTCGCGGACGGAGTGGACGAACGTCCCGAACTCGATTGCCGAGTCCTCGATTCTCGTCAGCCCGCCCACCGTGAGCCCGGCCTGTCGCAGCAGAACCGAGGCCGTCGAGGCTCCGTAGGTGAACGTGAACGTGCACACTCCCCGTTCACCCAACTCGTCGAGCCAGCCGTCCCACGCGTGTGCGGAGGAGCCGAGATCGTGCACCAGGACGGTGGGCGTAGTGCACGTCGAGGGAGTCGCGGCGACAACCGACACGCCCACGTGCAGGACGGTGGCGACCGTGATCGACGCCGAGACGAGAACCCGTACCACTCGACCTACGTTCTCGCGCAGCCCCATTGGCCCCCTGTCAGCGGATTCGTCGAAATTCACTGACCACACCATACAGTGCGGTATGGTGCGTGTCACATCGTTCGACCAGCGCGAAAGGTCCCCTCACACATGGCGCACGACATGACCCGTCGCAACCTTCTTCGAGCGTTGGGTGTCGGTACCGCGGCGGTGGCACTCGGTGGCGTCAGCGCTTCCCGTGCGTTCACCTCACCCAACGACAATGCGTTCGAGAGCCCGCTGCTGTTCCACTCGCCCCACGTGATGCCGTTCCGCGATGCACTGCCGACGCTCCCGTCGGTGTCGGGATCGAACCTCTCCGTCGATGCGGTATCGGCGATGCACAGATTCCATGCGGACATGCCCGAGGTTCCCGCGTTGGCCTACCACTGCGGACCGAACGCACAACCTGGTTACCTCGGGCCCATCATCGAAGCGCACGCCGAGGACCGGCTGACCCTCCGATTCTCCAACAACATGGCGCTGCACCCGATGGCTCAGGACATGGATACCTCGCTGCACGGTGTGACCGACAGTTTCCGCACCGCGACCCCGATGTCGTTGCATCTGCACGGCGGCGTGACTCCTCCCGAGAGCGACGGCAACCCGGAGCAGCTCACGCTCCCGGGAGGGAACATCGTCCACCGTTTCCCCAACGGGCAAGAAGCCGCGACCCTCTGGTATCACGATCACGCGATGGCCATCACCCGTGTCAACGTCTACGCGGGTCTGGCGGGTATGTACCTGCTGCGAGATCGCTTCGACACCGGTCGCGCCGACAACCCTCTCGGCCTGCCTGCCGGCGAATTCGAGATGCCACTGGTCATGCAGGAGAAAATCTTTCGCGAGGACGGTCGCTTGAGCATCAGATCGACTCGCATCGTCCCTGAAGGTTCTTGGGAGGGTGGAGCCGTCGGCGACGTCGGACTCGTCAATGGCACGATCTGGCCCGAACTCACCGTCGCCCGAGGCCTGTATCGCTTTCGGATGATCAACGCCGCGTCGTACAGCGTGTGGAATCTGCACTTCGAGAACCACATGAGGTTCTGGGTCATCGGTAACGACGGCGGATTGCTCGATGCACCGGTACCTGTGACGTCGATCAGGGTTGCGCCGGGTGAGCGATACGACGTTCTGGTGGATTTCTCCGACTACGACGCCGGCCGGACGGTCGAGTTGCGAAACGACGAAGCACCGCCCTTCCAGGCGGCCGTCATCGGTGCGGTCACGATGCCACTGTTCTGTCGATTCAGGGTGAGTGCCGCGCGCGGATTCACCGGTGGAGTGCCGACCTCGCTGCGCGGTGGGCGAGGTCCGGCACCGATCGGTCCCATCCAGCAGCCGACGAAGATCCGTATCGTGACCGTCAGCCAGCCCTACGCGTTGCGCAATCCCCCGGCCATCATGTCGCTCAACAATCTTCGCTACAGCGACCCGGATATCGAGATGCCTCGGCCCGGCACCGTCGAGCAGTGGAACATCGTCAACATCACTCCTGATCCCCACCCGATCCACATCCACCTGGTCACCTTCCGGATTTTGGGCCGCACTCCCCTACGAACCGTCGACTTTCAGGTGGCGAACCCGCAGCCGGCCATCGGGATCAAATGGACTCCCGATCCGGAGGGCTTCCTCGGCGGGCCGACGACCCCGCCTGAACCGTGGGAAGCAGGCTGGAAAGACACGGTCCGAGTCGACGGCGGCACGGTCACGCGCATCGTTGTTCGCTTCCCGACGGCCGACGAACTGGGCTTCGACCCCGACGCCACCTTCCCGCGACCGACCGGCACCGCAGTTCCGCAGCCGAACAGCCATCACGCGGGTGATCAGGATCCTATGCACGACGTGCACAACGGAGTCGACCATTCCGCCGAACCCGCAGGCGATCTACAGGGCTATGTCTGGCACTGCCACCTCCTCGACCACGAGGACCACGACATGATGCTGAAGTATCGGATAACCCAGTGACGCAGCCCCTTCGGAGTGCCGCGCGCGCGACCGCCGAGGCGACGTCGGCGGTCGGTGAGTTCTACGGTCTCTCGATCGACACCGCAGTAGCTTTGGGGCGTAGGGACTTTCAGTGGCGAGAGTTCGTGGATCAGAGCTGGTTCATCGCCCGAGTATCTCTGCTACCGACGATCCTGATGTCGATACCGTTCACGGTTCTGGTCGTGTTCACCCTCAACTCACTGCTCTCGGAATTGGGAGCGAGCGATCTGAGCGGCGCGGGGGCCGGACTGGGTGCGGTGACCCAAATCGGGCCGCTGGTGACCGTCTTGGTCGTTGCCGGTGCTGCGGCAACGGCGATTGCCGCCGACCTCGGATCGCGCACCATTCGAGAGGAGGTTGCGGCGATGGAGGTACTCGGCATCGACCCCATTCATCGGCTCGTCGTTCCTCGCGTCGTTGCCTGCACCATGATCGCGGCGCTGCTGAACGGAGCCGTGTGCAGCATCGGCCTCGTGGGCGGCTTCTTCTTCTCCGTATTTCTCCAGGACGTCACACCAGGTGCTTACGTATCTGGGATCACCCTGCTCGTCGGCCTACCGGAACTGCTCCTGTCCGAGATCAAGGCGTCGTTGTTCGGTTTACTGGCCGCGCTGATCGCCTGCTACCGCGGCCTATCCGTCGTCGGAGGACCACGAAGCGTTGGTGAGGCAGTCAACGAGACCGTCGTATTCTCCTTCGTTGCACTGTTTCTCGTCAATCTCACGCTGACGTCTGTCGGCCTCGCACTGAGCGACCGGTGAGGACCGTGATGGGCTTCGATGTCGCCGTCCGTGTGCATCGTGGGTACCGCAGCGTGCTCGGTGGAATCGACACAGTGGGCGAGCTGGCACTGTTCTTCGGACGCGCCGTCGCATCGACCGGAAAAGCCGCACGTGACTACAGAACCGAAACTCTGCGCGTACTTGCCGAGATCAGCCTCGGCACGGGAGCACTCGCTGCCGTCGGTGGAAGCATCGTCGTGCTGGGATTCCTCACACTGTTCGCCGGTGCCACCGTTGCCGTCCAAGGGTTCGACTCCCTGGGGAACATCGGTGTCGATGCCCTCACCGGTTTTCTCGCCGCGTATGTCAACGTGCGCGTGGTAGCTCCGATCACGGCAGGCGTCGGCCTGGCCGCGACCATCGGTGCAGGCACCACAGCACAATTGGGTGCGATGCGCATCAGCGAGGAGATCGATGCGCTCGAGGTCATGGCCATCAGGTCCGTGCCGTATCTGGTCGGAACGCGAGTGCTCGCAGGCATGCTCGCTGTGCTACCCCTGTACTCCTTGTCTCTGATCACGTCGTTTCTGGCCAGCCGAATAGCCACAGTCGTCGTTCTCGGACAATCCGGCGGCGTCTACGATCACTACTTCTCGACGTTTCTCGTCCCCTCGGATGTCCTGTGGTCCTTCCTGCAGGTCTTCGTCATGGCGGCCGCCGTCATGCTCATCCATACCTACTACGGCTACACCGCCACCGGTGGGCCGGCGGGAGTGGGAACTGCCACCGGCCGCGCCGTCCGGCTCTCGCTCATCACCGTCGTCATGGTGACACTGATGATTTCGCTTGCCCTCTACGGTAATTCCCGATCAGTACACCTGGCGGGGTGACGATGAACCACACACATCGGATCGGATCGGCCGCACCCCGCGTGGCTGCCGTGATCATGGCCTCGCTACTCCTTCTCGCAGTCGCAGCCACCTACTTCGCCTTCACCGGCGCTGCGTCCGATGCCGTCCGTCCACCGACCAGGGTGACGCTGCAGTCGGATCGGAGCGGTCTCGTGATGCAACCGGGGGCCTTGGTGAAGATGCACGGCGTGGAAGTGGGAACGGTGGACGCCGTCCGCCAGGTTCCGGGTGGCGCGGTCGTCGAGCTTCGCCTCGACGACGCTGCAGCACAGTCCATTCCGGAGAACGTCGAGGCCCGTATTGCCGCTACCACGATCTTCGGGTCGAAATTCGTCACGCTTACCGAACCGACCGATCCGTCGGCCACCCCGATCGTGTCGGGCGCGATCGTCGAATCGTCCTCGGTGACAGTGGAGGTCAACACCGTCTTCGAGACCCTGACCGAGGTCTTGTCGGCCGTGGAACCGGACAAGCTGAACGCGACGCTGACCTCGTTGGCCACGGCAACGAGCGGACGCGGTAGCGAACTGGGGCTGAGCCTCGACGAGACGAACGCACTGCTCGCCGCCGTCGAACCTCGGGTTCCGACGCTGCAGCGCGACATCGTATCGGGAGCGACCGTCGCCGAGACGTCGGCCGACGCAGCACCGGATCTGCTGACGAACCTGAACAACCTCACGACGACCGGGCGCACGCTCGTCGACACCACCGACAGTCTCGACGCCGTGCTGCTCGGCGTCATCGGAATGGCCGATGTGGGAAATCGAGTCCTGACGGACAACGCCGCAGGAATCTCGAGCACGGTGCACGAGTCGAGGCCGACAACTGCTCTGCTCGAGGAGTATTCGCCCGAATTCACCTGTTTCTTACAGGGAGCGGACCGCGCCCGGGTCGGTGCCGAGGAAGTTTCCGGCGGAAACGGACGCACCATGTTGCTCAACAGCACCGTGCTGTTCGGCATACCTCCGTACGAGTACGAGTCGGACCTACCCCGCGTTGCAGCGTCCGGCGGCCCGCGATGCGGGGCGCTGCCATTCGTGCCGAACGATTCCGTACCGACCCCGTACGTGGTTGCCGACACCGGATCGAATCCGTTCCGTGCCGGCAATACCGGTCCGGTCTTGTCACCTGGTTCGTTGCTGGACTTTCTGCCCGGCGGACTCGCTGCACCGGGCGGAACCCGATGAACCGTACATCGACGACGATCAAGCTGATCGTGTTCGTGGCGGTGATGGCCGTCGTGCTCGCATGTCTGGTCGTCGTTTTCGGGCAGATCAGATTCGAATCGACCACCTCGTTCCGCGCAGTCTTCACCAGCGCATCCGGCCTTCGCAGTGGAGATTTCGTACGAGTTGCAGGCGTGGAAGTCGGGAAGGTCGGCGACGTCACCATCGTCGACAACGATCACGCGGCGGTCGGCTTCGATGTGGGTCCGGCCTACGTCGTGACGTCGTCCACGACCGCAACCGTGCGCTACCAGAATCTCGTCGGCGACCGCTATCTCGAACTCGCGGACGGACCAGGGGATGCGGTTCCGATGGACGAAGGTTCCACCATCGAACTCGAACGAACCTCACCCGCACTGGATCTGGACCAACTCATCGGCAGCTTCGAGCCACTGTTCCAGGCCGTCGACCCCTCGAAGGTCAACGAACTGACCGCCGAACTCGTCGCGACACTGCAGGGACAGGGCGGATCGATCGCATCCCTGCTCGCCCATACCGCCACACTGACCACATCCCTCGCCGATCGAGACGAGGTGATCGGACGGGTGATCACAAACCTGGACACGACCTTGGCGACGTTGGCAGAGCAGAAGGACGTCGTGTCGACAGCACTCGATCGTGCCCAGAATCTGGCGTCCGGCCTGGCCGCCGACAGCGCCGCGTGGGGCACTGCATTGAACGATATCGATTCCTCGTCGGCCACGGTGGCAGATTTGCTCACGGTGGCAAGACCACCGCTGAAATCCACGCTCGATGAGCTCGGTCGCACTGCTGTTCAACTGGATTCGGAGAAGGAGACGATCGGTAGCGTCGTCTCCCGGTTGCCCGACACCTACGCTGCGCTCAGTCGGCTCGGCGCGTACGGAAACTTCTTCAACTATTACCTGTGCGGCATCAAGCTGAAGATCGACACACCCGACGGCCGAGGGCTGACCACGCCGCTCATCGGCCAGGAAACGGGAAGGTGCGCACCACGATGAATCAGCGAGTTCGAGGTCGCAACACGCTCCGACTCGGTGTCGTCGGTACCGTCCTGGCGATACTGCTGACGCTGGTGGCGACGAATGTCTCATCGCTGCCGATATTGTCGGCCAGTTCGGAATACAGTGGCACATTTCGGGATACCGGGGGACTCGCCGTCGGTGCCGACGTCGAGGTCGCAGGGATCACTGTCGGCACAGTTACCGACGTCGAAATCGACTCGGACACAGTCATCATCACGTTCACCGTGAGCGGCGACGTCGAACTGCGCGAAGATACTCGACTGTCCATACCGACACAGACGGTGCTGGGGACGAAGAACCTGCGCATCGATCCCGGCACCAGGGGACGATTGAGTTCGGGGGCTCGGATCGATCTCGACAACACGACGAGCCCGTACCAACTGACCGACGCGCTGGGAGATCTGACCGACGATGTCACCGAACTCGACACCGATGGACTCACCGACGCCATGCGCGTGACCGCCGACGTACTCGACCAGACACCCGCCGACCTCGCAGCCGCTGTCGACGGTGTGGGTCGGCTGTCGCAGACCATCGCATCCAGGGACGAATCCTTGCGGTCACTGCTGGCGGCAGCGGAACGGGTGACCGGGGTACTCGCCACTCGCAGCGAGCAGGTCGATACCCTCATCGTCGATGCCGACACCATCCTCTCCGAACTCAACCGCCGACGCGCGGTCGTCGATCGCCTGTTCGGCAGCGTCACGGCCCTGGCACAGCAGCTGAGCGGTCTCGTCGCAGACAACGAGGCAGAACTGGGATCGACACTGGCATCGCTGAATTCGGTACTGGGTGTCCTGGAAGAAAATCGTGCGAACATCGGCCGGGCCATCGAGAATCTGGGTCCCTACATCACTCAACTCGGCGAAGCCGTGTCGAGTGGACCGTTCTTCAACTCGTACATTCAGAACTTGATCCCCGGGCAGATCATCTCTCCGTTCATTCGGGCCGCCCTCGGACTCGGTCCGGCTCCCGGCGAATCTGCCACCGTGAACCCGTTGTCCGTCATCGACGGAGCGCCGCGGTGACGGCCCGGCAGTGGCAGTTCGCCGCCATCGGAACCGGATTGGCGGTGCTGGCCGCGGTCTCCTACACCGTGGTCCCTCGCATGATCACCACGTCGATAGTCGCCGAATTCTCCAGCACCACCGGTCTGTACGTCGGTGACGACGTGAAGATCATGGGAGTCGATGTCGGCTCCGTCCGGTCGATCGAACCCAGGGGCGATCACGCCGACGTGGAGCTCGAAGTCGACTCGTCCTATCCGGTACCCGCCGATGCCATGGCCGTGATCGTCTCGCAGAGCCTGGTCGCCAGCCGCTTCGTGCAGCTCACCCCGCCCTACACCGGTGGCCCGGCAATGGACAACGGGCAACGAATCCCGATCTCGCGCACGGCGGTTCCGGTCGAGTGGGATCAGATCAAGGCCCAGCTCGCCCGGGTGGCCGACGCATTGGGAACCGCGACACCTGATGGACAGGCACCTCTCGGGGCCTTGGTGGACGCTGCCGATGCCAACCTGCGAGGTCGAGGGCAGAACATCGCCACTACGGTCACTCAGCTATCCGATGCGCTGAAGACGTTGTCCGACGGCCGAACCGACCTGTTCGCCGTCGTCCGCAACCTGCAAGTATTCGTCTCTGCACTGTCGGCGAGTGGACAGCAGATCGTGAACTTCAACAACTCGATGGCCTCGATCACCGAAGTCCTGGATACGAACTCCGAACAGATCGGTACCGCGTTGATCTCACTGGATGTCGCGGTGGGCGATGTGCAACGCTTCGTCGCCGCCAATCGAGGCGGTCTCGACGACATTCTGCGCAGCCTGCAGAGTGTGGTCGGTGAGCTCGCCGCGCAACGTGACGGAATCGCGCAGATACTCCATGTCGCCCCGACCGCGTTGTCGAACCTGAACAACATCTATCAGCCGGCTCACAATGCGATCGTCTCCGCGCTGGCACCGAACAACTTCGCCAATCCGATGGACTTCATCTGTTCGGCCATTGCCGCAGCGGAGGAAGTCGGAGCCCAGGAAGGGGCGAATCTGTGCGTGCAGTACCTCGGTCCGTTGCTGAAAACACTGGCCTTCGATTATCTTCCTTTGTCCACCAACCCGATTCACGGAGTGGGCGCACTCCCCGATCAGCTGGTCTACAGCGAACCCGAGCTCGTACCGGCCGCCCCGGCACCGACCCCGGCACCCTCGCCGTCGTCGCTGACGGACCTCCTGCTTCCGGGCGGCGGGCAATGACGACTCGCACGCCGATCCGTTGTGCACTACTCCCGCTCACCGGTGTGGCACTCGTTCTGCTGACCTCCGGGTGTGGCTGGCAGGGTCTCAATTCCCTCCCACTGCCCGGCACCGAAGGCGAAGGGCCGGGTTCATATTCGGTGACCATCGAGATGCCGGACGTATCCACCATCGACCGCAATTCGCGAGTACTGGCTTCCGATGTCACGGTGGGACGCGTCGCAGACATCGCACTGGACGACGGCCACGCGGTCGTCACCGTACACATAGACCAGGGCGTGGAGTTGCCGGAGAACGCTGTGGCAGCAGTCGGCCAGACTAGCCTTCTCGGATCTACCCACATCGAACTGTCGCCGCCCACCGCTGAATCACCCACCGGCCGTCTCGCCGATGGAGATGTCATCCCGCTGGATCGAGCAGGCGCGTACCCCACCACCGAACAGACACTGTCCTCTCTCTCGCTCGTACTGAACGGCGGCGGACTCCCCCAACTCGGTGGCATCGTCGACGAACTGGACGCCGCGCTCGGTGGACGGCCGGAATCGGTTCGCGCTCTTCTCGATCGTCTGAACACCCTTCTCGGCGGTCTTGTCGAACAGCAGGCCGACATCGAACGCTCCATCGACAACCTCGATCGCTTCACCGCCGACGTCGCCGCTCAGAATCAGGTGCTTGCCGACGCCGTCACGACACTCGGCCCTGCACTGGAGGTCTTGTCCGATCGCCGACAAGATCTCACCACCGCGCTGGTCTCGCTCGGCACGCTGGGCAGCACCGCGAAAGAAATCGTCGACGACACCGGCGGTGACCTGGTCGCCGAACTCGAGGAGTTGCGTCCGGTACTGACCTCCCTGGCAGACTCCGGTACGTCACTGACCGACTCGTTCCGCTATCTACTCACCTACCCGTTTCCGATCGACACATACCAGAATGCAGTGCGGGGCGACTACGCCAACGGTGATGTGACACTGGACCTTCGGCTCGACACCCTCGACAATGCACTGTTTCTCGGCACGCCACTCGAAGGCGCACTCGGATCGTTCGCGCCCGGCCCGGCAGCGACGATCCCGTCGACCACAGATCTACTCATCCCACCGGCAGGCACTCCATGACACCGAGGCAGTCCCTCCATCGCAAACTGTGGACCGTTTTGGCCGTCGCGGTCGTCTCGGCCTCGACCACCGGGATCTACTTCGCGCGACTGCCCGAACAACTCGGCGTCGGTCGGTATCGAGTCGCGGTCGAACTCGCGGACGGTGCCGGCCTGTACACCGGTGCCAACGTGACGTATCGAGGTTCCGAAGTCGGCAGAGTCGTCGAGCTGACCACCCATGGCGACGGAGCCCGAGCAGTCGTGTCACTCGTGTCGGATGTCGCGGTTCCCGCGGACACTCGAGCCGAAGTCCACTCCATGTCCGCGATCGGCGAGCAGTACATCGACATCGTCCCCGACTCGTCCGACGGCCCGTATCTGTCCGACGGCTCGGTGATTCCCCTGGACAGGACATCCGTCCCCGAACAGGTCGGGCCCACGATCGATCTGCTGCAGACGGCGTTGGCATCCATCGGCTCCGACAACCTTCGTAGCGTGCTCGACGAAAGCGCTGCAGCGCTGGGAAACAACGGAACGGACGTCGCCGAACTCTTCGACTCGTTCCGAACTCTGAGCGCCGACGCGAACGCCGACACCCGATCGATCACCGCACTGATCGATGGTGCCGATCCCGTTCTGGCGTCCACCGCGGCAAGCAGCGACTCGATCCGGGCCTGGGCTGCGTCACTGGCCGGCGTCACCGGCACCCTTCGTGACCACGATGCGTCGGTACGTTCACTCATCGACAAGGGCACACCGATGGCAACCGAGGTGACCGCCCTGTTCCAGCAACTGCAGCCGACACTGCCTCTGCTACTGGCGAATCTGACGACAGTGGAACAAGTCGCAGTGGTCTACAACCCGTCGATCGAACAGATTCTCGTGTTGTACCCACCCCTCATCGCAGCGACACAGGGAACCGGAATGCTCAATTCCCAGTCCGGCGAGCCGGGCCAGAACACGTACTTCGCGGCACAGGTGAACGACCCACCGCCGTGTACCACAGGGTTCCTGCCGGCATCGGAACGCCGATCCCCCACGGAGATCGACACCATCCCTACTCCCGAAGGGCTCTACTGCAAGGTCGATCCAGCCGATCCGACCGCCATCCGTGGCGCGAGAAACCTTCCGTGCATGGAGTTTCCTGGACGTCGTGCCGCTACCGTGGAACTGTGCCGCGACCCAGTGGCGTCCACCGGCGAATACGACCCGACCGACAGTTCCTACATCGCCGGTGACGGGCGTCGGTACGTCGACGATGGTCTCGACGGCGCGCCCGAGTCGCTGAGCGGGCTCCTGGTCCCGGACGGAGAATGACCGCCCGTCAGATCGGGTCCAGCTTCGAAATCAACCACCGGCCGTCGACCTGATCCAACTCGAGGCGAAGGCTGCTCGACGCCGCCTTGGGGTCGGGAGCGTCGGTCGACGTGATGTTCTGGTTCACGAACACCAGTGCCACAGCGGAGTTTTCCGACGACGACACCAACGAACTCGCCGAGACCGTTGCACTCGAGGTGATTCCGCGGTCTCTCGCGGCCGGAGCGATGGACTCGGCACCGAAAGCGCTGTAATAGTTCAGGAAATCACCCGTGAGGAAGGATGCTGCATGCTCGATGTCGGCATCCACCGTATCCGCGCGGTACGACAGGACCGCGACGGCACCCTCGTCGGCCGCGTCACTGATGGCCGAGCGAGCCTGCTGCTGTTCTTCGTCCGCTCGGTTCGCCACGTAGAGCGTGGCCGTGGATGCTCCGCCACCGACGAGCAACAGCGACAAGCCCGCTCCCAGCAGCGGACGGCCGATCACGGGACGAACTCCACGTCGGATACCAAGATCGACTCGCCGGCGTTGTCGAGCGTCACTCGAAGTCTCCAAATCCTCGGTTCTTCCTGCGCGCCGGAGGAATTGGTGACGCTCGACGTCGCTGCCACGAGAACACTGGCTGCGTGGTCGTCGGCGTTCTCGATTCCTGCTTCGGTGATGGACCCCGTCGCCTGCACATCGGCTTGCTGCACCACCGAGACGAAATCATCTGCTCGATCGCCGAACTGGTCGCGAAACGTGCCGGTCGAACGTTCGAGAACTCGCGCGACATCGTCATCGACGGTCGACGCGGAGATCGTGGTCAGATCGAGCACGCTCTGGCGTGCAGCCTGTAGATAGCGCTGCTCGAGGTCCCGTGTGGACTCGAACCTCAGATGCTGCTGTAGCAGTACTCCGCTCGTTGCGCCGAGTGCGACCACGGCGAGCAACGCGGCTCCGAACACACTGCGGCGCACGTGAGGCACCGGTGTTGCCGAGTCGGTTACGGGATCGCTCGAATCGCCGCTCGGGGCGTCGTCATCCTCGTCGGACGCACTGTCCGGCAATGCTTCTCGCAGACTCACCTCGCCACCTTCCCAACCCTCGGGAACTCGACCGTACTACAGAGTATGGACGGCCCGCAGCCGAACGAGCGAAAGAAATCGGCCCTTGTCCATACCTCAAAGTATGGTACGTTTCTGTGACTCGGATCGCAGTCGTCCTAGGAGGCGGACCCCAGACGTGATCGTCGATGACTTTCAGAGAATTCAGTACGAACCGGCCCGAGACGGCCGGGTGGAAATGCACTCGGGCCTGTCGCGGCACTACCCCACACTGCACGCCAATCTCGTTGCCCAGCAACACCACGACCGAAGTGTCGGAATCCTTCTCGCACATCCCACATCGGACTTCCTGTCGCACTTCCTACTTCGCGGCTTCGCCCAAGCCGGTCTGCCGATCATGGGGCTGAATACGCGATACAGCTCGAACGAGCCGGCGCTGTTGATGGAACGCGCGATCGCAGATGTCGGATCCGGTGTGCGCTGGATGAAGAACGAACTCGGCTTCGAGAAGGTCGTTCTTCTCGGGTTCAGTGGCGGCGGCTCGCTGTCGACCTATTACCAGGAGCAGGCGGAGTCACCGACCGTCGAGGTCGACGGCCCAGCGCTCGTCCCGGCCGACGCACTGATGCTCGTCGGAGCTCACTCCGGGCGGGCACGCGTACTGCGTCACTGGATCGACCCCGCGGTCACCGACGAGAACGATCCGTTCTCCACCGACCCAGAGCTCGATCTGTACGATCCCTCTCGCACTGTTCCCCTGGACAGGGGCTGGGTCGAGCAGTACCGCGCAGCTCAGCTCGAACGCATCAGAAGGATCGACGACTGGGCGATTCGCGAGCTCGACACTCTCTCTGCACGGGACGCTTCGGATCACGCATTCGTGGTCCACCGCACCGTCGCCGATCCCCGGTTCGTCGACCTCACGCTCGATCCGAGCGATCGAGAACTGGGCAGCATGTACGGAGATCCTCAGCGCGCCAATACCGCTACCGGTGGACTCGCACGATTCGTATCGGTGCGCAGTTGGCTGAGTACCTGGAGTTCGGATCACACCGGAGCCGACGCCCTGAAAAATCTGCCGAGGATCGAAGCACCCACGCTGATCGTCTCGCTGCTCGGCGATCAAGCCGCATTCGCCGACGACGCCCGAGCGATGCACGATGCCAGTCCTGACTCGACACTCGTCGAGCTGCCCGAACTCAATCACTATCTCGTCGACCAACCCCACGGTGTCGGCGTCGTCACCGACGAATGCGGCACCTGGATGGAGAAGAACGTATGACCCTCACCGCGGACACCGGACGCGTCCCGACCGCCTTCACCTACTGGGAGCATCGGAAGAATCCGCGTCTCGCCCGAGTGGAATCGACGGTGCGAAAGCTGTTCGGCACGTCGCTCTTTCCGTCCGACGACCTCGCCGCCGACTTCTGCGACAGCCTGTTCCACGGAGACCCCGTCGCCGAGAATTTCGTCGACGAGGTGTTCGCTGCGGATCCGAAGGCCGGGCGCGCACTGCTCGACCGAGCGTTGGTGGAGGGCATCGACGCCCTCGACGACGTACCGGCCAGCATGCGTGTTCTCTTCGACGAGTTCGAGACGCTTCCGGAGTGGGTGCGGCCGGAGCTCGTCGAACAGGGCGCGGCCATCTGGCGGCGCTGGGGAACGATGTTGTTCGCTGTTGCGGGCGGCATCACCCTCGAGATGTACACCGAAGCGGCCGTTGCGACGCCCCTGTCCCTTGCCGGCGGCTACGCGGGCGACAACGCGCTACGTCGATTCCTCGAAACCTGCCAGTTCTGGGTCGACACGTCGGAGCCGGGGGCACTGCTGCGCATCGGCTCGACCGGCCGCGCAACCGCGATGAAAGTGCGGGTGATGCACGTTGCAGTCAGACGTCGCATCGACGGGCATCCCGAATGGCACACCGAGAAGTGGGGCTACCCCATCAGCCAGGGCTATCAGATGCTGACGCTGCTCGGAGGCAGCACCGTACCCGCGTTGGCGCTGCGACTGGTCGGGCTGCAAACCACACCCAGCGAGATTCGCGCGCTGTTGCATTTTCAGAAGTTCATGGGTCATCTGCTCGGGGTGAACGTGGACAACTTTCCGACCACGATCGCCGACTCACTGCGCATGACGGCCATGGTCTCGGCAGCACGCAGTTACGACGCCGGGGTACACGGCAAGGAACTCATCGAGTCGTTTCCCGCCAGCTTTGCGCCCAGGCCGCACCAGAAGGGATTGGCGCGCTTACGAGCTCGGTACAACCACGGAATCTACGGCGCGTACACCACGTTGTTCATGGGCCCGGCGACGCGTGCGAAGTACGACATGCCGTCTGCGTTCCCGTGGATTCTGATCGTGATCGCACGGTTCCCACTCATCACCGTCCTCGAGCTCGTTCGCCGAATCGTGCCCGGGGCCGCGCAGCGCATGGAGCGAATCGCCGACGCGCACCGACGCAGTTGGCTTCGTGCCCAAATGGACGGCAGAGAGGCCGAATTCGACGCCCAGGGAGCGTTACGCCGATGAGCGAGAACCTCGAATATCAGACCGGATTCGGAAACGAGCATCACTCGGAGGCGATTCAGGGCGCTCTGCCCTGGGGCCAGAATTCTCCTCAGCGAGCGCCCTACGGCCTCTATGCCGAGCAGCTCTCCGGAACCGCATTCACCGAGCCGCGCGAGATCAACCGGCGCACGTGGGTCTACCGCATCAGCCCATCGGCGCGGCATCCCAGGTTCGAGCGCATCGACAACCGCCACTTCCGATCGGCTCCCTTGGTCGACGGCGTACTCGACGTCAATCGACTGCGCTGGAATCCGCTGGACACCCCGTGGCCGGACCAAGACTTCCTGGACAGCATCTACACCATGGCAGCGAACGGTGATGCGCTCGAGCGCAACGGAATCGCCGTGCACATGTACCACGCGACGAAGTCCATGACCGACCGATACTTCGCCGACCTCGACGGTGAACTACTCGTGGTTCCGCAGTCGGGTGGGATACGAGTGCACACCGAGCTCGGTCTCTTGGACGTCGTCCCCGGCGAGATCGCCGTGGTCGGTCGTGCGGTGAAGTTTCGTGTCTCGCTGCACGATGATTCCGCGGCCGGATACATCTGCGAGAACTACGGGGCCTATTTCGCGTTGCCCGAACTCGGCCCGATCGGTGCCAACGGTCTCGCGCATGCCCGGGACTTCTCGTATCCGGTTGCCGCGTACGAGGATCGGGCAGACACCGTGCAGGTGGTCCAGAAGTTCGGCGGCCGGCTCTGGGCAGCGGAGTACGACCACTCCCCCTTGGACGTCGTGGCCTGGCACGGTACCCACAGCGCGTACAAGTACGACACGAACCGTTTCAACACGATGGGCACCGTCGGATGGGACCATCCCGACCCATCCATCTTCACCGTCCTCACCTCTCCGTCGGAGCGACCAGGGCAGGCCAATGTCGACTTCGCCATCTTCCCGCCCCGCTGGAATGTTGCCGAGCACTCGTTCCGGCCGCCTCACTTCCACCGCAACATCATGACCGAGTTCATGGGACTCGTTCGTGGACAGCACGATTCCAAGGCCGAGGGCTTCGTTCCCGGCGGGGCGAGCCTGCACAACATGTGGGGAGCCCACGGTCCCGACCTCGAGACGTTCACCACTGCGTCGAATGCGGAATTGGTGCCCCAGAAGTTCGACGGCTCCTTGGCTTTCATGTTCGAGACCCGACTTCCGTTGATCACGACGGACTTCGCGCACAGTGCTGGGCACCGCCAGTCGGACTACGACTCTTCGTGGAGCGGCTTGCAACGACATTTCGTTTCCCGAGATTCCGCATCCACAGGAGATCCACGATGACCACAGCAGACATCACCCGACCTGAATTCGAGCTACCCGAACCACTGCTTCGCATCGGTGGTGCACGTGTCGCCGCCGCCGACGGTGCCACATACACCTCGACGAATCCTGCCACCGGCGAGGTGGTCGCCCAGATCGCTGCGGCCGGTCAGGAGGACGTGGATGCGGCGGTTCGTTCTGCGCGAGAGCAGTTCGACCACGGTGAGTGGTCTCGTACCAGTGGCCCCGAACGAGGAAAGGCACTGACGCGGTTGGCAGCGCTCATCGATGCGGACGCCGAGACTCTCGCTGCCCTCGAAGCCGTCGAGATGGGCAAGCTCTTTCGCGACTCCGTCGGTGGTGACATTCCCTGTGCCGCCGAGGCGTTCCGTCACTTCGCCGGGTGGGCAGACAAGATCTCGGGTTCGACGATGTCCCTACCCAACTTCGGACCACAGAACAGATTCGGCTACACCGTCCGCCAGCCGCTCGGTGTCATCGCTGCGATCACTCCCTGGAACAACCCGGCCCTGATCGCGGCCTGGAAGCTGGCGCCGGCTCTCGCCGCGGGGAACACCGTCGTCGTCAAGCCGGCCGAGGACGCCTCGTTGTCCACGCTGCGACTGGCCGAACTCGCCGCCGAAGCAGGCATCCCAGACGGGGTGATCAACGTGGTCACCGGGCTCGGTCCCGTCGCCGGTGCAGCCCTGGCCGCGCACCCCGGTGTCGACAAGGTCTCGTTCACCGGCAGCCCCGCTGTGGGGCAATCGATTCAGAGTTTCGCGGGCGACAGCTTTCGCAAGCTCGTTCTCGAACTCGGAGGCAAGGCGCCCCAGCTGATCTTCGAGGATGTGGACCTCGACGCTGCGATGCCCTGGATCGCGATGGGCAACTTCTACCATCAGGGCCAGGTGTGTGCTGCCGGGACGCGGGTCCTGGCCCACGAGTCCGTCATCGATCAGGTCGTCGACGGTCTCGTTGCCGCGGCCGAGAGCGCAGTGGTCGGAGATCCGTTCGACGACAGGTCCACGATGGGAACCATCGTCAATGCGAAGCAGCTCGCCCGTATCGAGGGGTACATCGATTCCGGAATATCCGAGGGCGCACAGTTGATCTGCGGAGGTAAGCGCGAACCCAGTACAGGGATCTACGCGCAGCCCACGGTGTTCCGCGGTACCAACGAACTCACCATTGCGCGCGACGAGATCTTCGGCCCGGTTGCCACGGTGATCAGCTTCCGCACCACCGAGGAGGCAATTCGGATAGCCAACGACACCCGCTACGGTCTCAACGCAATGGTTTACTCACAGAACATCTCTCGCGTCCATTCCGTAGTCGAGAAGCTTCGCGTGGGAACTGTCTGGGTCAACGGGTGGGGTGTACCGGATCCAGCACTGCCCTGGGGCGGCCGATCAGGGAGCGGCATCGGCCGCGAGCTGGGCCGATCCGGCCTCGAAGGCGACACCGAGGAAAAGACCGTACACATCGGCTTCGACGGCCTGTGATGCCCGACTTCACCGCACGAAACGGAGATACACGGATGACAACGACCGAAATCGTCGAAACCTGGAACGGCCCCGGCAGAACCGATGCCGCTCTCACCACGGTCCAACCGCGGCACAACGGTGCGCACCCGGTGCCGGGGAGTCGAACGGGGTTCGAGCACTGGTACTTCGACGCGCACCTCGACGACGGCCACACCATCATCGGCTTCCTCAACCTGCGCCGGCCGGAGGAACCGGCCTTGGTGGCCAAGCCGAGTGTCGAGATCTTGATCTACGCACCGGACGGGACTCGGCGTCAAATCCTCACGCGGTACTCCAAGAAGCGGGCCTCGGCGTCGATCGCTCGGTGCGATGTGAGGGTGGGACCGAACCACGCCTGGGCCGAGTTTCCGCAGGACGGCTTGCCGATTCATCATCTGTCGCTCTCGGAAGAGGACGTGACGTTCGATCTGCGGTTCCACAACGAGCTGCCCAGTTGGATGCCGGGCGAAGGCGAAACCCTGTTCGGCGCAACCGATGTGTTCGGTTGGGTCGTCGCTGCTCCCCGTGCACGTGTCGAGGGGTCGATCACGATCGGAGCAGAGACCAAGGCCGTCACGGGACGGGGCTACGCCGACCACAATTGGGGTGCCGGCGACATGAAGAGTGTCATCGATCGGTGGCACTGGGGGCGTCTGTACGACGACGACTACTCACTGCTCTACGCGCTGGTCAAAACGAAGGACAGACTCGGCGCGCACGAGAGCCGACCGCTCATGCTGGCGTACAGGGACGAGGTGATTCTCAGCTCCGGTGAGGCGGAGGTATCGGAAGGGCCGATGGTGTACAACGCGATTGCCAATCGCGAGTACCCGGAATGGCTGAAGATCGAGATCCCTGGCGTGGTGAAGCTGATCTTGACCGTCGAGACTGTGGTCCACGCTCACGACTTGCTCAGCGACGTACCGGTGGCCGGCCACAAAGCCGTCCGCCCGTTGCTCTATCGACTCGTCGGGCACCCCGGATACTTCCGTTTCGATTCCACATTCGAGCTCACAGTGGTGCGAGACGGTGTCACCGATGTTCGCACCGGCAGAACGTTGCACGAGCTCGTGGCTCTGAGCTGATCCCCTCACCCCGAGTCGACGGGGACCGAGCGGGCACGGAATGTTCGACCGGTGACGCGAGGCTCAACCGTGCCGTCTGCGATATTCCTGTTCGGCTCCGGGGTGGAGGGGGATGCTGCCGGTCATGACCAGCGACCGCGCATCGAGAAATTGGCTGCCGATCGCCTGGCTGGGAACCAGCCCGGACGACTGATCGAGAAGCACACCCACCAGTGCAGCGACAACGCGGTCCGGCACGTCCGGATGTGCCAGGAGAAGATTCGGAATGCCGACGGAGGTCACCTCCGGATGTTCGCCGTACACGTTTGCCGGTACCAGCACAGCCTCGTACGCGGTACCGAATTCGCGTCTGAGATCAGCGACGACGGTACCCAGATCGAGTAGACGAATCGCGGCTCGAGGCTGGGCAAATGCCGGTGTCGGCAACCCGCCCGCCCACATCACGGCGTCGACTTCGTTGGCCGTCAGGGCATCTGCCGCTGAGCTCATCGAGAGCTGAACCTCTTCGACAGCACCGTCTTCCGAAACACCCGCTGCACGGAGGACTCGCTGAGATACTTCGGTGGCACCGGATCCCGGGGCACCGATGCTCACGTTTCGTCCTCGCAGATCGTCCACGGACTCGATAGTCGAGTCTGCTCGCACGGCCACTTGGAAGTAGTTCTCGTAGACGCACCCGACTGCCGCCAGCTCTCCGCTCGGATGACTGTAAGCAGAGTCCATGAGCGTCAGTGCCAGCTCGGCCTGCCGAGAACCCAATGCCTCGAGGTTGTCGACGGAGCCGGCCGAGGTGAGCGGAACGATCTGCGCTACAGCGGTTTTCGCGACAGATTCGGAAAGCAGTCCGGCGAACTCCCAGAAGAAGCCACCGACCTCGCCTGCAGCGAGGCGCAGCTGCATCGGCGGATCCGAGGCGCAGGCACCCGCGAAAGCAGCGCTCAGTGCCAACAGACCGGCCTGCAGCGCCGTTCTACGCGAGAGCGACGCTGCATGCTCGGCCATGTCAGTCACTGTAGGGCGTCACAGGTCACTGGAACGCTCGACCCTGCTCTCGGTCGAGTACGGTCTCGGACTTGTTGCGCAGTACGAAGATGTACACAAGCAGCGAGATGGCGATCACGACCGTCACGTAGAGGATGAACCAACCCACGTGCTCGCCGTTCTTCGCGGCTTGGTAGATCAGTGGTGCTGTGCCGCCGAAGGCCGAGTTGGCGAGTGCGTATCCCAAGCCGACGCCGAGTGCGCGGACGTGAGAGGGGAACAGCTCTGCTTTGACGATCGCATTGATCGAGGTGTAGCCGGTGAGGATGACGTAGCCGACGCACACCAGGGCGAGCGACTGCACCACCGACGTCGCCGTCGGCAGGTACGTGATGAGTACGTAGGTGTACAGCACGCCTCCGATACCGAAGAAGACGAGCAGCGGCTTGCGGCCCACCTTGTCGCTGATCATTCCGCCGATGGGCTGCAGCAGCATGAGGAAGACCAGGCCGGCGAGGTTGATCCAGGTACCGGTCATCCCCCGGTCCTCGTACGCGGTCTTGACCATCGAGGGTGCGTTGACGCTGTAGGTGTAGAACGCAATGGTGCCACCGGCCGTCACCATGAAGCAGATCAGCAACGCCCGCCAGTGATTGGCGACCAATTCCTTCAAGGAACCGGAGGCTTTGTCCGCACCGCTGCGAACGGCGTCGAGTCGATCCTCGGTCAAGGATTCGTCCATGCTGCGGCGCAGCCAGAAGACCACCACTGCCGCGACTCCGCCGATGAAGAAGGCTATGCGCCAACCGAAGTCCTCGATCTGTTCGCGCTCGAGGAACACCTGCATCAGCAGCAGAGTCACCTGTGCGAGCACATGCCCACCGACGAGGGTGACGTATTGGAACGACGAGAAGAATCCTCGACGCTCGCGCGTGGCGGCCTCGGACATGTACGTCGCCGACGCACCGTACTCACCACCGGTGGCGAAGCCCTGAACCAGCCGGCACAGGATCAGGATCACGGCGGCCCATACGCCGATGCTCTCCCGTCCGGGAGTGAGCGCGATGACCAGCGAGCACGCCGCCATCATCGAGACGCTGAACGTCAGTGCAGCCCTGCGCCCGTTGCGGTCCGCGTAGCGGCCGAAGAACCACGACCCGACCGGTCGCATCAAGAACGTGACCGCAAAGATCCCGTACACGTAGATGGTGGAGTTCTTGTCGGCGGAGTCGAAGAACTGATTCTCGAAATACGTCGCGAAGACGGTGTAAACGTACACGTCGTACCACTCGACCAGATTTCCGGACGACCCCCGCAGCGTGTTGAAGACGGCACGGCGGGTAGCAGCGCGAGAGGAAACGGGTGGACTCGGGAGCGTCGAACCGGTGATCGAGGTGGCCTCGTTGGCCATGGTTTGGTCCTTCCACATTCAGCGGACAATTGGGCTGCCGGTCAACGATCGGCAACCGAAGCCTCCCTACTGTGACGGCAAGCACAGCCCGGAACCAAGCCGTTTCGGATTTCCTAACACTCCCTTAGGAAACGACTTTCGGAAGGCGCAGTTCGATCCGCAGTCCCACTGGCCGACGCTCCATGACCCGAAGGGATCCGCCGGCTCGCTCGGTCAGGGCGTGGACGATCGACAGACCCAGACCGGTACCGTCGCCGTGCGAACCGGACGCTCGATAGAACCGATCGACGACCTTGCCGAGTTCGTCCGTGGGCACGCCCGGTCCGTTGTCGGACAACCACATCGTGACGTCCGCGTCACTGCTTCGATAGTCGATCTCGATGCCGGAGCCGGAGCCGGCGTACTTGGTTGCATTGCTCAGCAGAGCGTCGAGAATTCGAGTCAGGTCGTCCTCGGACATCGCAACGCGACAATCCGCATCGGCATCCGGCTCCGAGACTTGAACGGTCATTCCCGCCACGATTATCGTGCTGGACCAGAATTCGACTCGATCTGCGACAACCGCACCGAGATCGCAGCCGGGAGACCGGGTGCTCGCCGGGGTTTCGGCAGCTGCGAGAACGAGCAGACCTTCCACCACGGAGCTCAAACGATCCACCTCGAGTGTGGTCCGCCGGTGCGCATCGGTCGCCGAATCCGGCACCCGCATTCCCAGCACGTCCATCCGAATTCGCAATGCTGCCAGTGGGTTCCGGAGAGAATGGGCGGTGTCGGCCACCAATCGACGTTGCGCAGCGGTGGCGGCCTCGACGTCGTCGGCCATGGCCTCGAAGGCACTGGACAGCTCACGCACCTCCGGTGGCCCGACGTAGGGCACCGGCTCGAGTCGGTGCGACCCCTCGACCGACACCTGATCGTGGAACTTGTCGCCGAACGAATGGACTCGCGAGGACAATGCGCTCAGCGGCCGAACGACCCAGCGCGACAACGCAACAGCGATCACTGCGACCGTCGCGAGGATCAGCATGGCACCGACAGCGATGACCACCCAGGCAATCGCGACGTCCCTGCGCGCAGAATCGGTGGACGCCTCGAGCACCACTGCGCCGTCCACTTGCGTTCCCCCACCCACCGGGGCGGCAATCAACACCGAGGAATCCGACCACGGCGTCAGACTCGACGGTAGGTCTCCCCGCTGATTGCGCAGCGCTCCTGCCACCGACTGCTGGACGTCGACACGCTGCACGTCCAGGCCTGATTCCGCCCGCACCCCTCCGGTACGATCGACGACGGCAACTCCCTCGTCGTACAGACTGTTGTAGCGCTGCAACGATTCTCGGATACGGGCTACACCGGATTCGTCTTCTCGCGAGCTGAGTTCCGCAAAGAACGATGCTGCGGCGGCCCGATTCTCGCCGAATCGTTGGGCTCGTTCGCGACCGACCAACAGCGCGAGGGGAACCGACAGAGCAAGCACGACCACGGTGGAGTAGATCATCAACACCAAAAGGACACGCCGCCGCACGTCAGGTATCCCAGCGGTAGCCGAAGCCGCGGATCGTGACGATGGCACCCGGGCGAGCAAGCTTGGAACGCAACGCCGTCATGTGTACGTCGAGCGTTCGTGAGATCGCGACGTAGGCGTCACCCCAGATGGCGTCCATCAACTGTTCCCGGCTCACTGCTTCACCGCGTCGCGTCACGAGATGAGCCAACAGGTCGAACTCCTTGGTGGTCAGCGCAACAGCGCGTCCGCCGACTTCGACGGCACGGCCGGAGAGATCGACGACGATGTCACCGAGCGTCAGCCTGTCGGCCGTGGGTTCGGTGGCCGCGCTTCGACGATGCGCGGCCACCTCGAGTCTCGCGTGCAATTCACCCAATCGAGCCGGCTTGACGACGTAGTCGTCGGCACCGCCGCGCAGGGCCCGCACCACCGAGCGCTCGTCGTCTCGCGCCGTCAGCACCACCACCGGAACCGAACTCAGCGTCCTGAGCTTTCGAAGAACGTCGAGGCCATCCATGTCGGGCAGTCCGAGATCCAGCAGCACGATGTCCATCTCGTGATAGCCGAGCAGGGCGTCGGCACCGCGGCGCATGCGGACAGGCGTGTGCCCCACCTCGGTCAACGCGTCCACCAACGCATCACCGAGTCCGTCGTCGTCCTCCACCACAGCTATTCGCATCGAACTCAAGATAGGCCACTGGACGCGCGCGGATGTGACTGTTCACCATCGGGTGTCATCCGCGGGATGCCGCCGGTGAGTGACGGTAGTGAACGCACGGCTGCGGCCCGTGGGAGCACCCAGTTCGTCAGGCAGGTGTACTTGCGCGAAGTCCGGGTGCCAGAGCGATATCGATGACTTGCTCGAGCGTCAATACACCCTTGGCGTTCACATCGATTCGGGTGCCGTCGATCGCACTCGCAACGACGCGAGTCGTGTGCGTGCTGTCCTGGATGTCGAGCACAGTTCCGTCTGATTGCGTCGACCGCTGGTCGACGAAGCCCGCGAGGCACGGACCAGCGGGCTGATCGGACAATCCGACGGTGACTGTCAGCGTGCCGGTCCGGTTGCCGACGGTGACGGTTCCGAGCGCGTCGGCCTGGCCGTCGAGCGACTGCCGTACTGCGCCCGCGTCGAAGCCGAAGGTCGGTGCGAACGGTTCGGGTTCGACGGTCGCTCCGGTGGGAAGTGCCGCGATCAGGGCATCGGTCATCGACTGTGCTTTGGAGTCGAATCTCCACGGCACTTCGGAGTTGTCGGCGTCGCCCTCGATGGCGAATGCGTAGTTCACTCGCACCGAGTCCTCGGGCTGAACGACCTCCGCGCAACCTGGAATCGTGATCGGTTCGTGCAGCAGTCCGGCAACAACCGTGCCGACAGCAACAATCCCGACGATCACTGCAACCGTCGACCATACCGAGCCCCGTGCGCCTGTCGATGTCATACGGTCCTTGTCATTTTCGGAACGTTGCGTGTCGCGGGGTGTAGTTCTGTGCTCACTGGGGCACACCCACATTGTCCGACCTATGGCGACTCCTCGCCCCGACCCTGTGGAGACTTCATGACAATGCCGACCGACGCAAGCGATGCAGTTCCGTACGAAGGCAGCAACGACGGCCCACGCGAGCACACCGCCGAAACGGACGCGGTCGAGGGCGCACACGTGGACGACGAGAACGTGCCACACCCTCCCGAGAACGGCAACGTGCAGAACTGAACCGCGAGTCGACGGCATGATCGGTACGTGATCACGAACCCGTCCGTCGAACAGTTTCGCAGGTTGGCGCAGTCGTCACCGTGGCGGTGGAAGACCGTCGAGTTCGAGCTCCTACCTTCTCGCCACACACTGCCGGTGCACGCATGGATTCGTCGTCCTGGAAACATGCGCGTGGAGGACGCCAAGGGCAAGGTTGTCGAAAGAGTGTGCGCTGGTGTGCCGTTCGCGACACGGTCGTGCAGTACTCGGACGGTGCATGTAGTCCGGCGGAGGGGCGTTGGCCGTCGGACACTTCACCGACGTTCGACTCCGACGGCCTCGTGTCTGCTCTGCCGTCCATCACCGATTCATGGCTCGTGGATTACGACGATCCGTTCTACGAGAACTACCAGTGGATCGCCATGCTCAACCCGATCGAACTCACCCGCTCTGCTCACGATCATTCGTCCACCGAGACGGTCACGGAACTGTCCGAGGTGAGGGCCGTCGAGCATCACGGCCGACCGGCCTGGCAGGCGACTGTAGTCACGACGAACCGATACGACGCCCGATGCGAGTGCTGTGCTCTGCTGAGCGGGCACTACGACTTCGAGGCGGACCACTGGGTCCCGGGACCACCGGAAACCGTGCGACTGGACGTCCAAACCGGCATCTGCGCCTACGTCGGCGCTCTTGGCGACAAATCGACCACAGCACCGGACCTCGACCTGACGATCATCGCCGTCGACGCTCGGATGGACGACCATCTGTTCACGGGCGGTGGCCGCGCGGAAGAAGCAACCTGACCGGTGGCCGGATTCGAGCTCGAATTGCACGGCCGGCTTGCCCGAGTTCGACTCGTGGACAACGAAGTCGCGGCAAACGCGCGCGCATTCGCCAGGCGCGCGCAGGTTCGTCGACGATTCCGCGAGCATTCGGCGAACGCGCACGCGTTTGCGGCGGACAGGGAGAAGCTCGGCCACCCGAGCGAACGCGCGCGCGTTTGCGGAGAGCTCTAGGTTCGGCGCAACGGAATGATGCTGCGAACTCGTTCGTCCCGCAGCCACAGCGCTCCCCACGCTGCGATGCCCACGTAGATCGCGAAGAACACTGTGCTCAGCAGCGGCTTCTCGACGCGCCAATTGGTCAGCACCGCACCGCCGAGATAGCCGGTGAGCACGATGGCACCCAGGATCGACGTCACGGGAACTGCGTAGAGAACCAAGATGACGAGCATGACGATGCCGGTGATCGGCGCCATCTCGTCGCGCAGGCCCAGGTCGACCGACGCATCTTTCACCACCTGGAGATTCAGAATATGGCTGATCGCGTCGAACAGAAGAAAGACGATCACGAGGATCTGTAGAACGAGGCCGATCCGCGGGGCGATCTTCCCCGGTGCCGGGGTGTGGGTGGTGGTCATGGCTGTCTCCTCGGTAGCGGTAGATGTCACGTGTTGGACCCGGGCCAACCGCAAAAGTCATCGCCCGCGCCCCAGTCAGTAAGGTCGAGGGATGACTGTGCGAGCAGGTGTGGTGGTCACGGGAACCGAAGTTCTGGCCGGTCGCGTCACAGACCGGAACGGCCCGTGGGTGGCTCAGCGTCTTCTGGAGATGGGGGTCGACGTCGCACACATCACCGTCTGCGGTGATCGGCCGGACGATCTGACGGCGCAGGTTCGGTTCCTGGCCGATCAACGCGTCGACTTGATCGTCACCACCGGCGGTTTGGGTCCGACTGCCGACGACCTCACCGTCCCGACCGTCGCCGCGCTGTACGGTCGCGAATTGACACTGGACACCGAACTCGAAGATCGCATCCACGCGATCGTCCAACGGTGGCGAAGCCGAATGAGTTCTGCAGCCGACTCCGAGCCGCTGCGCGCCGGTATCCGAAAGCAGGCGATGGTTCCTCAAGGCGCGCAGTCGATTTCACCGACCGGAACCGCACCCGGGGTAGCGATACCCGCCGACGACTCCAGGTCGCTACCCGCCGTCCTCATCCTGCCCGGCCCACCTCGCGAACTGCAGGCGATGTGGCCGGAGGCACTCGACAGCGCACCCGTCGCCGAGGTTCTCGCACGCCGCACGCAGATGCGTCAGGACACCATTCGCGGCTATCGACTGTCCGAGGCCGACCTCGCCGCAACCCTGCGGACGGCCGAAGGCGAAATTGCGGGATTCGGCGATCTCGAGATCACCACCTGTCTGAGCCTCGGCGAGCTCGAAATGGTGACCCGCTATACCGAGTCGGCGAGAACTGCCTACGCCGATCTCGAACGTCTCATCGAAAAAATCCATGGCACACAGGTCTTTTCGACCGACGGTTCCACCATCGACGACATCGTGGCACACCGTCTGTCCGGGCATCGCATCGCCACGGCAGAATCATGCACCGGAGGGATGATCGCCGCACGTCTCACCGATCGCGCAGGATCGTCGGCGTACGTCATCGGCGCGGTGGTGTCCTACGCCAACGAGGCCAAGACCGGCCTGCTCGACGTCCCCGCCGAGGTCATCGAGCAACACGGAGCCGTGAGCGAGCCGGTGGCCGCGCTGATGGCCGAAGGCGCGCTGAACCGACTGAACGTCGACATCGCGGTATCGACCAGCGGCGTCGCGGGCCCGGGTGGCGGAACCGAGGCGAAGCCGGTCGGCACCGTCTGTTTTGCCATCGCATCCACCGGCCAACCGACCGTCACCCGCACCCTTCATCTCCCCGGCGACCGGGCAAGTGTGCGTGCACTGTCCACCACCGCGGCAATGCACATGCTCGCCGACGCATTGGAGCCGGCGACCGACGCCTGAAGCATGCTGCGCACTGCCGTCTAGTTAGGTTCGGCATTCCTTATATAGACTCCGTCGGTGCTCAGCGAGATGACCTACCTCGACCGCCCCGGCGTGCGCTTCGCGCGCGACCTCGGCCGCTTCGGTGACGACCCTGCTCTGATCACGACCGACGAGACGCTCACCTACCGTGACCTCGACGAACGCGTTGAGCATCGCGCATCGGAACTCGGAACGATGCGCCGTCTCGTGCTGATCGCCGGTTCCAACGACGTCGACGTGATCGTCACGTATCTGGCGGCGTTGCGGGCCGGGCATCCGGTGCTGATGGCTCCGGGCGAGAATCCCGGCCACTTCGACGGCCTGATCGACGCCTACCGGCCCGATGTGGTGGTGCGCACCGTCGACGGCCGCAGCGTCGTCGACAAGGACGACCGACGGCCCGCGCACCACCTGCACCCCGACCTCGCGTTGCTTCTGAGCACGTCCGGCTCCACCGGTTCACCCAAACTCGTCCGACTCTCACACCGAAACGTGCAGTCCAACGCCGAGTCGATCGCCGAATATCTCGGCATCCGCGGCACCGACCGAGCAGTGACGACCCTGCCCATGCACTACTGCTACGGATTGTCGGTCGTGCACAGCCACCTCCTACGCGGTGCCGCGTTGATTCTGACCGATTCGTCCGTCACCGATCCCGACTTCTGGACCCTCGTGCGGACTCAGCGCGGAACGACGTTCGCGGGTGTGCCGTACACCTTCGATCTGCTCGACCGGATGGGGTTCGATCAGCTGGATCTGCCCGATCTGCGCTACATCACGCAGGCCGGCGGCAAGATGCCGCCGGACCGCGTCCGAAAATACGCAGAGCTCGGTCGACGTCGGGGATGGGACCTCTTCGTCATGTACGGGCAGACCGAGGCAACGGCCCGAATGGCCTATCTGCCATCCGATCTGGCCGTCACTCACCCGCACACCATCGGCCGTCCGATTCCCGAAGGATCCTTCCGACTGGAGATGGTCGACGACTGTCCCAGTGGGACAGGCGAACTCGTCTACTCGGGGCCGAACGTCATGCTCGGCTACGCCGAGAGTCCCGACGACCTTCGCCTCGGTGACACCCTCGCAGGCGAACTGCACACCGGCGATCTCGCGCGACTCACGGACGACGGATTCTACGAGGTGGTGGGCCGACGCAGTCGATTCGCGAAGGTCTTCGGCCTGCGTATCGACCTACAGCGCGTCGAGTCCGCGCTCGCGCAACGTGGGTTCACGGCATGCTGCGCCGGTGGTATCGACGAGCTGGTCGTCGTCCTGGAGGGCGGAGACATCGACGCCGTCCGCCGCACAGCCGCGCAAACCAGTGGCCTTCCCGCTGCAGCGGTTCGGGTGTGTCTCGTCGACCGAGTGCCGCGAACGCCCACCGGCAAACCCGATCTGCGAGCGGTGGCGGACATCGCTGCCCGGCAGGATCTCGTCACGTCGGACACCGTCCCACCTACCGCCGATGTGAAGGCTCTGTTCGCCGAGATCCTGCACTGCTCACAGGTGGAGGACGACAGTACGTTCGTGAGTTTGGGCGGTGACTCACTGTCGTACGTCCGAATGTCCCTGCGGCTGGAGGCCATGCTCGGCCATCTGCCCGAAAACTGGCACACCACACCGGTGCGAGACTTCGATCGAGGTCCGCGCTCACGCCGCGGCTGGCACCGAGTGGAGACGAACGTTCTGCTGCGCGCCCTCGCGATCCTGCTGATCGTCGGCTCGCACATTCACCTGTTCGCGGTACTCGGCGGGGCTCACGTGCTACTCGGCATAGCCGGCTACAACTTCGCCCGCTTTCACCTCGGGGCCGCAGATCGCACCGAACGAACACGACGTGTGCTCCGAAGCGTCGCGCGGATAGCAATCCCCAGCATGGTGTGGATCGGACTCGTCATTGCCCTCACCGGGGACTATCGAATCACCAGTGCATTTCTGCTCAACGGGATCCTCGGCCCGGACGGGTGGTCCGCGGAATGGCGATACTGGTTCGTCGAGGCGATCGTGTACATCGTGCTCGCCGCTGCCGCGACACTGTCCGTTCCGTGGCTCGATCGGCTCGAACGTCGTCACGCGTTCTGGTTCCCGATGGGCCTCGTGGGCCTCGGACTCCTCACCCGGTACGGGCTGGTCGACATCGACGACAGCCCCAACCGCATCCTGACCGCGTCGGTGGTCTTCTGGTTGTTCGCGTTGGGTTGGGCTGCGGCGCAGGCAAATACGATTCGGCAACGACTGTGGGTGACGGTAGCCATCGCGGCCACGGTTCCCGGGTTCTTCTTCGGAGACACGCAACGAGAAATCATCGTCACCATCGGCCTGTGCATGGTGGTATGGCTGTCGTCGATTCCGTTCCCCGCGTTGCTGGGCCGGGTGGCAGGAGTTCTGGCGAGCGCCTCCCTCTTCATCTACCTCACCCATTTCCAGGTCTATCTGCCGCTGCGCGACGACCATCCCTGGCTGGCATTCGCCCTGTCGATCGTCGTCGGGATTCTGTACTGGGAGGCGGTCGAATTCGTTTTCTCCCTCCGCCGTCGAATCGCGTCTCGGGTTCGACGATACGATCGGACCCCGCCGGTAGCACGAGGGCGGGCGCGTATTCTGACGTTCGACGACGAGGTCTGACGAGGGGTGCCTTTTCGGTACACCTCTCACCAGAGACTGTTTCGGCCCGGTCTGCCCATGTTGGATCGAGTCATGACAACTTCTGTAAAGGCATACGCCGCAACCGCAGCTGATCAGCCCCTGTCTCCTTCCACCATCGAGCGCCGCGATGTCGGACCGCACGACGTCCGGATCGACATCGAGTTCGCGGGAATCTGTCACTCCGACATACACACCGCACGAGGCGAGTGGGGCCCGGTGCCATACCCGCTGGTCGTCGGCCACGAAATCGCAGGAACAGTGGCCGAGGTCGGATCCGCCGTCACCAAGCACGCCGTCGGCGATCGAGTAGGAGTCGGCTGCATGGTCAACTCGTGTGGCGAATGCGCCCAGTGCGTCAAGGGACTCGAACAGTACTGCCTCGTCGGCAACATCCAGACCTACGGCGGCACCGACCGCGACGGCACGACCACCCAGGGCGGCTACTCTCAGCAGGTCGTCGTCACCGAACACTTCGTCGTCAAGATCCCCGACGGCATCGCGCTCGACGCCGCCGCACCCCTGCTGTGCGCCGGCATCACCACCTATTCACCCCTCCGCCACTGGGGAGCCGGACCCGGCAAGAAGGTCGCTATCGTCGGCATGGGCGGGCTGGGCCACATGGCCGTCAAGATCGCCCACGCCATGGGAGCCGAGGTGACCGTGCTGTCGCAGTCGCTGAAGAAGCAAGAGGACGGACTCCGACTGGGAGCGGACCACTATTACGCAACCAGCGACCCCGATACGTTCGAGAAACTCGCGTCCACATTCGATCTGATCATCAACACCGTCAGCGCTTCGATCGACCTGAACGCCCACTTGTCTTTGCTTGCCGTCGACGGCGCAATGGTCAACGTCGGTGCTCCTGCGGAACCGCTTCCGGTGCAGATCTTCTCGCTCATCCCCCACCGCAGGACTTTTGCCGGCTCGGCCATCGGTTCGATCGCCGAAACTCAGGAAATGCTCGACTTCTGCGCCGAGCATCATCTCGGTGCCGACATCGAAGTGATCTCTGCCGACAAGATCAACGACGCGTGGGAGCGGGTGCTCGCCTCCGACGTTCGCTACCGCTTCGTCATCGATACCTCGACCCTGGTCTGATCACCGCAGGACAGGGCAGAACTAGCCCGCCGTTGCACGCACGCGATGTGCTGGCAACGGCGGTCTTTCTGCATCGGGATTCGGCCGGCCTGTCGTCCTGAAGGGTGTATCAGCAGGGCATCGCTCGATTCGTCGGACAGTCCTACCCTTGAACGCATGGACACCAAGGCCGAGGTGCGCGAGTTCCTCATGACGCGTCGAGCCAGGCTCACCCCGGATGCGGCCGGGATCACGGGCGGAGGCAACCGTCGCAGAGTCCCCGGACTACGACGAAGTGAAGTGGCAGCACTCGCAGGACTGTCCGTCGAGTACTACGCGCGCATCGAGCGCGGTGCCATCGGCGGTGCATCGGCGTCCGTACTCGACGCACTCTCGCGCGCACTACAACTCGACGACACCGAGCACACACACCTTCTCGACCTCGCCCGAGCCGTGGACGGCGTCCCGACCTCAGGACGTCCGCGACGGAAGGCTGCGCGCCCTGCAACTCAGAGGATCAGCCTCCAGTGGGCCCTCGACTCGATAACGGACGGAATTGCCTTCGTTCGCAATCAACGTCAAGACCTTTTGGCGACCAACGAACTCGCAAAAGCGTTCTACGCTCCGTTGATCGGGGACGGTGGACGAACACCCAATCTCGCCCGATTCCAGTTTCTGGATCCGTCGTCCAGAGAGTTCTACCCCGACTGGGATACCTTCGCAGAAATGTGCGTGGCCATCATGCGCGCCGAAGCAGGCCGCGACCCCCATGACAAAGGACTCCAAGACCTCGTCGGTGAACTCTCCACGCGCGACGAGACATTCCGAACGTTGTGGGGTGCCCACAACGTTCGGACCCACGGGGCGGGCATGAAGCGCTTCAACCACCCGGTCGCCGGCGAGGTCCACCTCGCGTACGAGGCGCTTGCGATCACCGCTGATCCCGGATCCTTCCTCATGATCTATACCGCGGAGCCAGGCTCGCCGAGCGCGGAGCGCATTCGCCTCCTTGGATCATGGGCAGCAGAACATACAAAAGCGCAGACGTAGTTCGGTGCTTCGACTTGTCAGACTCCCGACCACGAGCGCACAATTTGGCACCATGGCATTGATCTCGAAGGGCTTCGTGGGCCGACGACGCGGCGACGACGGGCGCACTCCCCCCGGTCAGTACCTGACCAAGGACTTTCCCGTCCTCGCGATCGGGCCCGCGCCGGTGGTCGCGACCGACACGTGGTCCTTCTCGATCGCCACCGAACGCGGCGACACTCGAAGCTGGACCTGGGACGAATTCGCGGCACTTCCGCACGAGAGCCCGACCGTCGACATCCACTGCGTCACCAAGTGGTCGAAGCTCGATACGACGTGGAAGGGCGTGAGCCTGGACGTTCTGTTGGACGGACTCGACACCGATGCCGGGTACGTCGTGGTGCACGGCTTCGACGGCTACACCACCAACCTCCCGCTCGAAGACCTCAGGGATAGGAAGGCCTGGCTGGTCACCGAGTTCGACGGCGCTCCACTGGCTCGCGAACACGGCGGTCCCGCAAGGCTTCTCGTTCCGCATCTGTACTTCTGGAAATCCGCGAAATGGATCTCACGCATCGAGCTCACGCTGGAGAACGAGCAAGGCTTCTGGGAGCGTGGTGGATACCACGACTACGGAGATCCGTGGCGCGAGCAGCGATACCAGGGCGACTGACGTGACATCGACGGCCGGGGCGAAACCCTGGCTCGTTGCCACGGTGGCGGCCATGCGGCGTGAGACACCCACTGCGTCCACCCTCGTTCTCGACGTCGACGGTTGGCCCGGCCACCTTGCCGGGCAGCATGTGGACGTCAAGCTCACCGCCGAGGACGGCTACAGCGCACAGCGAAGCTACTCCTTGGCGTCGGCACCCGACGGCACGTCGCGTATCGAGATCACGGTGCAGAACGTCGCGGACGGCGAGGTGTCGCCCTACCTGGTCGACGTCGTCGAAGCCGGTGATCGCATCGAAATCCGCGGTCCGGTGGGCCGATGGTTCGTCTGGCGGCCGTCCCAGCCCTCCGAGAGACCGTCCCCGCCGATCCTGTTGGTGGGTGGCGGTTCCGGCATCGTCCCGCTCCGCGCGATGGTTCGCGCGCAGGCCTCCGCGACGGGCGGACGGGTGCCGTTCCGGGTGCTGTACTCGGTGCGCGAACCCGCGGAGGTCTACTTCGCGGACGAGTGGGCTCGCCCTCCGGCGGGCGTGGACATCACCATGATCCACACGCGGCGCGCTCCTGCCGTCAACGCACGACCCCTCGGCCGCATCACGATCGAAGACCTCGACGCCCACGGATGGCCGGTGGAGTTCGAACCACGCTGCTACATCTGCGGTCCCACGAGCTTCGTCGACACCGTGGCCGACATGCTGGTGGAGCGGGGCCACTCGGCCGCGAACATCCGAACGGAACGTTTCGGACCGAGCTGAAGGGCGATGAATCAGACGATGCCGCGGAGAAACTCGATCTTGAGGCGGCTGTAGTCGTCGGTCCACTGTGAATCAACCGACATGAACGAGTGGTCGAGTCTCGCCTGATTCTTGCTGTACAGGTTCAGGCGATTGGCGACGCCCATTCTGTCCAGCTGGGCGCTCAATTCGGCTGCCTGGTCGGGAAAAGTCCCGGTGTTGCCGTCGGAGATGAAACTCGGTGGAAAGTCGGCGGTGACATTGTCGATGACGTTCGCCTCCGCCAGCAGTGCGGAGTCGGTGGTGTCGAGATAGCTTCGTGCAGCGATGTCGAAGAAGAAGCCGTTCGACGGGCTCGGTGATTGCGGTGCGCCCGCTCTACCGACATCGAGGGCTGCACTCTCCAACACGATCGCCTTCAGAGCGCTTCGGTCCATGGTGGGTTCGATACCCAGTGCTCGCGCGTACTCGGAGTTGGTCTGCACGGTGGCGTAATTGCCCACGATGTGACCACCCGCGCTGGTTCCGGCGAGCACGACGCGACTCATGTCGAGTCCGTAACGGTCGGCGTTCGTTTCCAGGAACTGCATGGCCTGGCCCAGTTGTATTGTCTGCGTCGGGAATCGGTAACTCGGTGCGAACGCGTAGTTCACCGACACCACGTTGTAGCCGGCGTCGAGCATGGGGCCGGCCCACGACGCACCGGCGGAATCTGCGCTGGGAGCACCATCGGTTTTGTCGCCGACGATCCAGCCACCACCGTGAATCGTGATGTATGTGGGCCGGCCGACCGATGGATCGTCGTCGGCGATGTAGATGTCGAGGAACGAATTCGGAAGCGTCGAGCCGTATTCGACGTCGTTGGTGAGGCGCGCACCGTCGACCACTGTCGTCGCAGTCCGGGCGTCGGCCTCGAAGGAATTGCTCTGCCCCACTGCATGCAGGGATCGAACCAGCGGAGCCGGACTGGCCGCCGTGCCGACGACCACCGCCGAGACCAGCAATGCAACAGCTGCAGCGACGCCGACCGGGATTGCGGTGGCCACCCTCCGCCTGGAGGCCCTCGAACGGCCTACCCACGCCGCCGCGAGCACGAAGAAGCCGAGCACCGTGGCCGCGGTCAAGGTCGTGACCCACAGTGCGTGAAGGCCCGTCACCAACCATGCCGCCTGAGCGACCACGACGACACCGCCGAGCGCGGTTCCCAGCGCGGCGGGCTTACCGGCGCAGGACAAGCGCACCAGAGCGATCGACACGACAGCCACGGCGATGACCCACAATCCCACCGCGAGCTGCTGCCGGATGAGGACGAACTCGAGCCACGCGAGTACGACGCCGGTGCCGCCGGTGGCCGCGAGCGCAGTCGTCATCGCTCTCGAACGACGCGCTGATCCGCCCTCGATGCCGTCCGGCACAGTCTTCCCCTCTTCGTTCGCGAGTGCGCTACCGAGCAGACGCGTGACGTTGCCTGTGCAGTTCGCGAACGGTGTCGCCGAACTCGGCCACCGGACCGTCCACAACTATGCCCGGCACGATTTGTTCGATGGGCGACGCCGTGATTGCCAGTGGTGCAGCACCGAATTCTTCGAGCCACGTGAGCAATTGAGCCGTCGATGTGGCGTAGACGATGCGACCGAGTCCGACGATTCCGTGGCTCGCAGCACACATCACGCAATGCTCACCGGAGGTGTAGACCGTCGCCGCTCGCCGCTGATCGGCGTCCAGGTTGGTCGCAGCCCACCGCGACAGTGCGATCTCGGGGTGCTGGGTGGGATCGTTCAGGTCGCCGACCCTGTTCCTGTCCTCGGCCAACACTTCACCACTGTCCGACACCAACAGCGAGCCGAACGGATCGTTGCCCGTTCGCACTGCGTCCGTTGCCAGATCCACGGCCCGGGCCAGGAATGCACGGTCGCTCGCGGAGATGTTCACACGGCACCGGTGCCGACGATCGAAGTTTTCACGCCCTCGACCGTACCGTCTCGAAACACACCGCCTGCTGGACCAGTAGTACAGCACCGCCGCTGGGTATGGTCGGCGGGTGAGCTTCTCGGTACGGCCTGCGACGTCGTTCGCGGACGTGCGTGCGATTCTCGGCCCGAAGAATCCGACCTCGTCGGTGTGTTGGTGCCTGAGTCACCGCATCGATTCCGCGACCAACAGGTCACTCGTCGGCCCGGAACGCGCCGCGTACGTCGAGAAGCTGACCCGTCGAAAAGTCGCGCCGGGCGTGCTGGCCTACGACGGAGACGAGGTGGTCGGCTGGGCTGCGGTTGCGCCACGCTCGGAGTTACCGTTCGCGCGGTCCAACAAGATTCCGCACGTCGACGATCTACCGGTCTGGACGGTCTGGTGCTTCCGAGTCAAGGCCGGACACCGCCGACGCGGGATTGCGCATGCGTTGTTGGACGGTGCGGTTCGGTTCGCAGCCGATCACGGCGCTCCCGCGATCGAGGGCTATCCGGTGGACAACAAGGGTGCGAAGGTCGACCTCACGATGGCCTACGTCGGCACCCGCGGGTTGTTCGAGTCGGCGGGCTTCGAGTTCGCAGCCGAGACGACGTCGGTATCCGGCGGTATCCCGCGGGTGATCATGCGAAAAGACCTGCGCCGCTGAGGTGATGCGCCCTACCCAGCGCCGACCCACATCGTTGCACCTTTCCGCGAGCGGTTCCGGCCGACCTGGCGCCGCGGTACGGATGATCCAGCCATAATTCGACAAGCACAGTGGGTGTGAGATCCATGTCGCCTGCGATGGGCTTCCCATACTGTCTGCAGACATGACCATCGATCGAGTACCGGTATCCGGCGGGCACCTCGCCGTCGAAACACACACCGGCACCAGCGAGCCCATCCTCGTGGTGCACGGGGTCTCGAGCCAGCGCATGCTGTGGAGCTGGCTGCGCGCCGAGTCTCCGCACCTGACACTCGTCGCCCCGGACCTTCGCGGCAGAGGTGACAGCGTGGACGTCACCGGACCGTCGTCGTTGGCGCAGCACGCAGACGATCTCGACTCCGTTTTGGATACATTGGGGCTCGACGCGGTGCACGTCTGCGGAATGTCGATGGGTGGATTCGTGGCGGTCGAGTTCGCGGCCCGGTACCCGTCCAGGGTGAAGAGTCTCATCCTCGTCGACGGGGGCGTGCCGGTGGCTCCGCCCGCCGGCCTCACGCAGGAGAACGTTGCCGCGGTCTTCTCGGACAGGATCGCTCGAACTCAGCAGCACTGGAACGACATCGGCGATTACATCGAATTCCTGGTCTCGACGTCGTTGCCGCTACTCGACCCCGCCGATCCGCTCTTGCGAACGTACGCCGAACATGATCTGTTCGACGGATCGGTCCGGCTGTCGTCCGATGCGGTCGTCGCAGACGCCACGGACGTCTTCTTCGGTGCCTCTCGGTTCCGGGAACTGACGATGCCGATTCGATTCCTGCACGCGCAGTGGAGCGTTGGCACCGATTCCGCGCCGATGTACTCGAGCCAGATCGTCGACGCGCTCGACCTGACGTCCATCACCGCGATGCCGGGACTCGATCACGCCGGGACGATCATGACTGCGGTCGGTGCGGCCGCAGTGGGAGAAACGATCGACGAAGCAATCGACGCGGGTGCGGATGGAGTCGGGCAGTTCATCGATGCATAGCAGATGCGTCGGCCTCGAACGGTGCCCATGGGGTGTCTCGAAGCGCAGGACAGTGTTCGGGTGTCGGGTTGTGTGCAATGTCGATCATCCGATCGAGGACGTCACGCGTGGCGGCCAGATCTGCCATGGCCGCGGTGATTCGATCTCGTTCGATTCTCATGATCTCGAAGGCCTCGGGCGAGCTCTGGCCGCTGTCTATACACGGCAGTAGTTGCAGAATCTTCCGACTCGAAAGACCAGCGGAGAAGAGTTGCTGGAGTAACTTCACCCGCTCGACGGCAGACTCGGCGTAGACACGTTGTTCGCTGGAGGTGCGTTCGGACGCCAGCAAGCCCTGCTCTTCGTAGTAGCGAAGAGCTCGCGTGCTCACTCCTGCCAGGTGTGCCACCTCGCCTATACGCATCCAGTATCTCCCTCGGAGCAACGTTCGATTTTCGGACTTGCCCTTGACGTTAACGTGAAGTTTTAGCCTTGTCGATATCGGACCGATCAGGACCGAAAAAACGAAACTCGCGAAGAAAGCAAGGTCCCATGGACTTCTCCGACCAGATCGCCCTCGTCACCGGAGCCAACCGCGGCATCGGCCGTCACTTCGTCCTCGAACTACTCGATCGAGGCGCGAAAAAAATCTACGCGACGGCTCGCAGACCCGAAACGCTCGACTTCGACGACAACCGGGTGGTGCCGTTGACGCTCGACCTGCTCGACAGCGAATCGGTAAGAGCAGCGGCGTCGGCGGCGTCCGATGTCACACTGCTCGTCAACAATGCGGGCATCTCCACCGGCGCCGCGCTCGTCACCGGTGACCTCACCGAGGTTCGGCGCGAGATGGACACACATTTCTGGGGCACACTGCACGTCGTTCGGGCATTCGCCCCGGTGCTCGCAGCACAGGGTGGCGGTTCGATCGTCAATATCTTGTCGGCTCTATCATGGTTCGCCACAACGGGATCCGGTGCCTACGCTGCCGCGAAGGCCGCCGAATGGAACATGACGAACGGAGTACGCCTGGAACTTGCACCGCAGGGAACTTTCGTACAGGGCGTACTTCTCGGCGCTGCAGATACCGACATCGCCGCCGGATACGACGGACCGAAGATCGATCCCCGCACAGTGCCGCGTGCCGCCCTGGACGGTCTGGCGGCCGGCTCCATCGAAATCATCGTCGACGAATGGACCGCTATGGTGAAGTCCTCTCTCGCCGGCGATCCCGCAGCTTTCTATGCACAGATGGCCGAACTACTCGGAGCGAACTGACTTTCCAATCCAACTCCCGCCCGCCACCGAAAGGCGCTGGGCGCGGCCATACGGGTCCGATCCGAGAACTGTGGGGTGCACCGAACCGTTCGGTCGTGCAGAGGGATATGAGCGGCGAAGTGTCACACTGCGGAGCCACTCTTTCACGCTCTACCGGGTTCGATCCCGAGCCAGGATGCGTTCGAGGTAGTCGAGATCCTCGCGGAGCATCGAGATGGCCCGCTCGGGCCCCTCCGGTACGACGGGCTTGCCGCTGTCCTGAGCAACGGTGCGCAGTGCCATGTCGGCGAGTTGAGTGGCCACGCTCCGATCGGCGTCGGGGTCACCGCTCTGGTGCCACCACGCGACCCAGTTGAGCATGCCGATGATGGCGAGTGCCGCAGTGCGCGGATCGACCGGCCGGAATTCCCCTGCCTTGACACCACTTTCGACGACCGTCACGAACTCCTTGAGCACGTGCCGGCGACTCTGCTGGTAGGTGTGCGACATCTCCTCGGGGAGATCGGCTTCCGATCTGATGATGAGCTTGAAGCGATCGGCGCTCTGGGCCTGATTCAACGCGATCGCGGTCGCCATCTTCCGTAGCTTCTCCGTGGGACCGAGGTCGGATCGCTCGTTGATCTCGTGCAGAACAGCGGCCGGCGTCTCGGTGCTCTCGCTGATCAGTCGCGAGAGCAACTCGTCCTTGTTCGCTACGTAGTGGTACAGCGCCGGCCGAGTGAGACCGGTGGCGTCGGCGATGTCCTGCAGGGTGGTACTGGCAAATCCCTTCTCGGCGAACAACCGCGTGGCCTGGTCGAGAATCTGCTTCTCGACCAGCTCCCGACGCGGGTTGCGCGCCGATCCCCGTGGTGAGTCCTCGCGTGTCATGACCGAAGAATAACCGTCGCTCTCGTCAAGGACCGACAGACACCAGGTGGGTGCGCGCACCGACGAGACCTGCCACCGCGTCGGGCATGCACTCCTTCGGCACATCGACGACGACGAGTGCGCTGGTGTTGCGCATCATTCGCTCCGCGACATCGAGACGGGTGAGGACGTGATCACGCTCCTCGGACCCGGTCAACCACACCGTTGAGCTCGCCTTGGCCTCGTCGACGACGGCCGTCGCCTTCTCGTTCCACGCAGACTCGACGTCCACGGAGACCACCGTCGTCGTCGGATCGTCGCGAAGATCGGACGGGGCGAATCGGTCGGGGAACGACCGCCCACCGTGGTCGATGGGACGCGAGAGGATCCACCGAGATACGTCGACGGGAACCTCCGAGTCGGCTGGGACCTGTGCGTAGCCGGCAATTCCCTTCCACGCCACCTCGGGGGCGGAGTCGAGAAACCGCTCGAGACCGACCTTCCCGGCTCGCGTCATGTACGCAACCATGAGCTGGTCCACGGGTAGATCCATCCGCTGCGGGAAGGACTCCCACCACTGTTCACTGCGCACCGCGATCTGCTGGAGGTGGTCCACCGCAGGGCGACGCACCCGTTCGTACTCGGTGAGGGCTTCGTCGACCGTCGCAGCCGACGCCAGTGCGGCATCGAGGGCGATGGCGTCCTCCATGGCGAGCTTCGTTCCCGATCCGATCGAGTAGTGGGCTGTGTGGGCGGCGTCCCCGAGAAGAACTGTGTTGTCCACCGCCCACTTTCGGCACTTGACGGTTCGAAACTGCATCCACCTGGTCCGGTTGCCGATGAGGCTGTGATCCTGGAGTGTCTCGGAGAATGCCTTCTCGAGGTAGCGCAACGACGTCTCGTCACTGTCGGCCGGATCCGTGGCAGCTGTCGTGACGTCGAAGCCCGCCCGGTGCCACGTGTCGAGATCGGTCTCGATCAGAAACGTACTGCGATCTGCCGCATAGGGATACGCGTGAGCGACGAATGTGCCGTGCTCGGTGGTGACGGGCACGAAGATGGCACTCGGCAGTGCGAAATCCGTTCCGCACCAGAGGTAGAGCCCGGTTCCGGTGGTGATGTCCGCACCGAATCGGTCGTCGGCCGTGCGTGTCGCGCTGTTGATCCCGTCCGACGCGATCACGAGGTCGGCATCGAATTCGTGCGCTCGGTGACGTTCGCCGAACACGAGTCGAACCCCGGCGTCGTGTGCTTGCTGCTGCAGCACGGACAGCAGTCGGGCGCGGCCGATCGCGAGAAGATCGCCGTGGGCCAAGCGGGCCGTGCTGTCGCCGACCTGCATGGACATCTCGTGCGAATAGGATTCGGCCACAATCGCATCGAGGGATCTGGCGTCGGCCTGCCGAAGGTTGCGTTGCGTCCGTGACGCCAGCCCCACTCCGAAGCCGAACGTGGTATCCGGTGAACTCTGTTCGTAGACCGTGATCTCCGCGTCGGGATTGGACAGTTTCAACAGCCGTGCGGCGTAGAGCCCGCCCGGGCCTCCGCCGATGACTACGACGCGGTCGAGTTTCATCGTTGCCTCTCGAGCTTCGCGGCGATGTCGAGCCGCAGACGCTTCTTGTCGATCTTGTTGACGTTGGTTCGGGGAAGCTCGTCCACCCATTCGAGACGTTCGGGCCACTTGAACTTGGCCACGCCGAGCCCCGTGAGGTGTTCCTGTACGTCGGCCATCGTCAATGGCACCCCGTCGGTGACGAGATACGCGCACGTCTTCTCGCCGAGCCTAGGGTCGGGCATCGCGACCACGGCCGCGGAACGAACGGCAGGGTGATCGAGCAGCAGCAGCTCCACCTCCTCGGCGTTGATCTTCTCGCCGCCGCGGTTGATGAGGTCCTTGATCCGCCCCTCGATCGTGACGTACCGCTCGCCTGCGACGACGGAGATCGACGCCAGATCGCCGGTCCGGTAGAAACCGTCGGAGGTGAAGGCAGTTCGATTGTGCTCGGGGGCACCGAAATACCCGGTGATCGTGTACGGACCACGGCAGCACAGTTCCCCGACTTCCCCGTCGGGCAGCTCGATCTCCGTACCGGGATCGAGAATGCGCACCTCGTCCTCCGCGCAGACCGGGGTGCCGACGGTGGCGATCCGGGCGTCGCGGGGAGCGGCGACCGGGGTGACGGTGAGCAACCCCTCGGACATTCCGAACAACTGACCCGCCCAATGATCTCGACCGTCGTCGACGCGGTCCATCAGTGCCGGTGACACTTTGGCACCGGACAGGATCACGTGCCGCAGACGCTCACGCACGCGATCGAACTCGGGACTCGACACGGCCTGGTAGTGACCGTGGCCGATCAACACCTCGGTGGCTTCCGCGCGTTCCATGAGGTCGAACGCCGATCGGACGTCGGCTGTCGCGAGTACGAGACACGCGCCGACCGAGTGCGAGGCGTGCAGACCGCAGGCAATCCCTGCGTTGTGGACGATGGGAATCAGATGGGCGACGCGGCTGTCCGATGTCCACTCGAGCCGCTGCGCGTACATGAGTGCGTTGTTCCAGTACTCGGCATGGATCCGCGGAATGACCTTCGGTACTCCCGTTGTCCCGCCGGACAATTGGAAGGCAACGACGTCCTCGGGATCGGTCTCGGCCTCGATGGCTTCGACGACTGCTCGGGCCTCGGTGGGGTCGATGCCCTGCCCGAGGTCCTCGAGGCGCAGCTCGCCACCCTCCGCTGCTCCGACGGTCACAACATGGCGAACGGTCTGGCTGCCCGCGGCATGCTCGTGGGCGAACGAGACCAGATCGAACGACGGCAGACCGGCCTCCACCACGTGCGCGACCGCACCCACCGCGGCACCGATGTGCGCGATCTCGTGCATCCGGTGCGCGGCCAGTGTGGCGACCGGAACGAGCCCGGCCTTGAGACAGCCGTACCACGCCAGCACCGTCTCCAGCCGGTTCGTCAGTTGGAACAGCACCGGATCGAGGCGCAGCAGACCCAGTCGAACCAATCCGGCGGCGATGGCGTCGGTACGACGGTCGAGTTCGGCGAAGGTCATCGACCCCTCGGCGCTGATGACGGCGAGCCGGTCCGGATACCGGACAGCGATGTCGCGGAACCGTCGGCTGGTCGGTAGCGAACTCCACGAACCGCTCTGCAGATAGTGCTGTGCTCGGTCCTGCGGGTATCGCACCAGCCTGCCGTCCCAGTCCGAGTGGGTCGCCTCGGTGGTCACCGTCATCGCTGAGCCACCGCGGGAAGCAATCGAGAGATCTCCAACGAATGATCGGGGTGGTCGGCCGGGACGATTCCCGAGTAGACGGCCGTCCAGCATCCGGGGCAGCACAGTTGGCGAAAGACGATGGGAGTGTCGACGTACTCGGCCGGATCCGAGGTCACCTGCGGTCCGGCCGCCGAGGACGGGCCCTCGTAGCGAGCCAGATCCAGTACACCGCTGTTCTTCTCGTCACCGAGCAGTCGCCCGCACTGTGCGCAGGCGATGACCCGAACGTCCCCGACGGTCACCTCGGACAGGTTGTCGTCGAGCCGCCTGGCCAGCGAAAGATCCATGATGGGGGCGTCGGAATGCTGGGTGGAACGCGTGCGCCGTTCGTCGATCATGTCCCGACGTCGTCGCGCAGTTGCTGCCTCGTCCACCTTTCCCCCGTCGATCACCACGCCGTAGACGATGTTCGCGCCCTCCGCGGTGACCTTGCCTTCGCGTAGGTCCACCACGACGGCCTCCGGATCGCGATGCAACGGATCTCCGTAACCGCCGCCGCCCTGCCAGTGCATGTACAGCACTTCACCCGGAGCGACGTAGCTTTCGGCGTAGCACGCGCCGAATTCCTTTCCGCCGCCCAGCTCTTCGAGGGCCCCGGGAATCTTTCCTGCTGCGAACTGCTCGATGACGTCGGTACTGCGTGCCAGGATTTCGAGTCCGGTGTTACCCGGGTATCCGCCGGCGAGACCGTTGTTCTGCGCCACGGCTTTACCCGCAGACGCAAGCACGAGGCCCATCGGGAGCGAGGTGCCGTACGGCGTGACAGCGAGCGATGCACTGACGCCACCTCGTTGACGACCGGGTCCACCGGAGTCGGGCTCTTCACGACGCCACAGCGTGAGCAGCGGGTAGAGGAACTCGGTCATTTCCGTATCGGGGATGCGCCCCATCGGAATACAGAAGAGTCCGCCGGTATCCATGCCGTCTGCGGTCGGGCGTGCGCCGTAACCGCCTGCCATCGGTTCCATCATGATGTTGAGGAACGGAACGGGTTGTTCTCCGCGTTCGTCGAGGCCTGCGATCACGGCGGTGTCCCAGGTGCCGCAACATGCAGCCTGCACGCTCTTGCCGAGGTCCACCGATCGGTCGAGCATCTGCGACAGACATTCGGCGATGAGGGTTCCGGTCAGCCACGCCGGCCCGATGGGACCACGGCTGACCGCCGCCGGGAAGCTCGCGTTGTTGATGGTGCCCTCTTCGGAGACCAGATCGAAGCATCGCATCAATCCGCCTGCGGACCAGGGAATGTCACCCGCGAGGATCGGAAGCAAGGCGAGCATGACGCCGCCGCGCATTCCTGCGTAGGTGCAGTTGATGACGCCCGTCTGCTTGTCGGTACCGGTGAAGTCGAACGTGAGATGGTCGGCGGTCTTGCTCATCGCGACGGTGATCTTGTGCACGTCGCGATCACCGGTGTGCGACTGGTCCTGGTAGCCGGTGGCCTTCCAGGTCCCGTCGGGCAGCGACGAGAGTTTGCTGCGCAGTCGGCCTTCGGCGTCGGTCATCATGCGCTTCATGACGGCCTTGACGGTGTCGGCACCGTACTGCTCGATGACGGCGAGCATACGATTGCGTCCGACGGTGTTCGCACCGATCTTCGCCCGCAGGTCGAGCCCGACCAGCATCGGAACTCGGGAGCGTCGCACCCAGAGATCGGCGATGTCGCGCTGGAGTTCGTAGTCGCGGACGACCTTGACCGGTGGAGTCGGAAGCGATTCGGAGAACGCATCTTTCGCGGACGGGTCGAACGACCCGAGTCCGGAACCGCCGAGGTCGGGTTCGTGGCAGATCGCGCTGGTCCAGGCGAACAGCTTGCCCTCGTGGAAGATGGGTTGGTAGACGATGACGTCGCTCTGGTGCAGTCCCCCGCCGACCCATGGGTCGTTGCACAGGAACATGTCACCCGGCGCGATTCCGGGGTTGACGGCGCGATGTTGCAGCGTCCAGTAGATCGCCAGGTCCACGGCTCCGACGAGCATGGTGTTGTAGAGGCCGACCTGAACCTCTTGTCCCAGTTCGTCACTGATCGCGAAGTCGAAATCGTTCGCGTCGGTGACGATGGGTGAGCCCGACATTCGTTTGAGTGCCTCGCCCATCTCGTCGGTGACCGACCAGAGTCGGTGCCGGATGACCTCGTAGGTCAACGGATCGAGGTCGTCGATCTGCTGCTGCGTGACGGTGTGCACCGGCAGGGTCGGTGGGAGGGTGCGCGCGAGAGCGTCGGGATCGACGGGGCGGGACGAGAAGATCTCGGACCCGGGAATTGCTGATGTCATGGTGCGGTTCTCCTGTGGTCTCAGCCGGCGACGATGTTGAGGTTGCCGAGGCGGTCGACAGTTCCGGTGGTGCCGTGCGGGACGACGACGGTCGTCGTAGGGACTTCGACGATGGCGGGGCCGGCGAGGACGTGCCCGGCAGCGAGCTTGCTGTAGTCGTAGATATCGGTGTCGACGTAGCCGATTCGACCGTCCAGGTTGACTTTTCGGGAGCCGATGCGGGCGGCCGATGCGTCGGCGGAGTCGGCCGACTTCAATTCGGGCAGAGTCGGCGAGAACGGCAGCACGCCCGTCGCGCGAACGCGATAGGTGATCGCCTGAATGCCGGCTTCGCGGAATCCACTGTCCTTGCCGTACAGATCTGCGTACCGCTGCTCGAAGAGGTCCGAGGCATGGGCGACACTCGCCGAGTCCAGCGAGCCTCCTGGAACGGTCGTGGCCACCTCGGCCAGCTGCATCGTGTACCGCATGTCGATTTCGCGTTCGACCTCGACGGATGTGAAATTGAGACCCTGTCGACCGAGGGCGTCGCGCACCCGCTTCTCGAGGCTCTCGAAATTGGCCTCGGCGCGGGCCGGATCGAGGGGCATCGCGGCCGGGTCGGACAGCTCGGCCGCGAGCACGATGTTCGACGACGCAAGACCGTAGGCCGAGAACGCCGACGCCACCTGCCCGAGCGGAACGATGACCTCTTTGACGCCGACCTCGGCGGCATACGCGGCGCAATGCGACGGTCCGGCTCCGCCGAATGCGTAGAGGACGAAGTTGCGCGGATCGTGTCCGGCTTCGACGACGGTCTTGCGCAGGAGATCGCCGGTCTGCGCGTTCTGCACGGCGTAGATCGCAGCCGCCGCATCCTCGATCGACAGACCGAGCGGTTCCGCGATTCGGCGTCGAATGGCCTCGCGCGCAAGCTCTTTGTCGAGTGGTTTGCGACCGCCGAGCAATCCGCGTTCGGGGAGGATGCCGAGGACGAGGTTGGCATCGGCATTGGTGGGTTCGGTTCCGCCCTGCCCGTAACAGGCGGGACCGGGTACGGCTTGCGCGCTGTGCGGTCCGATCTGAAGATTGCCGCCTGCATCCACCCAGGCGATGGCGCCGCCGCCGGAGCCGATGGCGTGTACCTGGAGGGTGGGCACGTTGATCGGGTGGTGATTGATGATGGTGCTCGACGCGCGTACCGGTTCACCGTCGACGACCAAGCCGACGAGGAACGTGGTTCCGCCGACGTCGGTGGCGATGATGTTCTCGTGTCCCAGCTGCTTTCCGAGCGACACGGCACCGACCACGCCGCCGGTCAACACGGAACCGACTGTGCTGATGGCGTTCTTCGGGGCCTCGGCTGCGGCAACGGCACCGCCGTTGCTCTGCATCACCAGCAGTGGGCCGGCGAGGTCGAGGGCACGCAGCTTCTTCTCCAACGAACCGAGGTAGTCGCGCAGTCCCGGACCGATCTGAGTGCTCATGATCGTGGTCGCGTTGCGGGCGAACTCACGGATGCGCGGGCTCACCTCGGAGGACAGCGAGACGAACATGTCGGGCGCGATCTCGTGCACCAGTTCACGAATACGCTGCTCGTGCACCGGGTTACGGAACGACCAGAGCAGCGAGACCGCAATGCCGGAGACGCCGTCGTCGACGAGGCTTCGGATGGCGACGCGCGCGGACTCCTCGTCGAGGGCAACGACGACATTGCCGTCTCGATCGAGCCGTTCGGTGACCTCGAGTGCATGCCGCTTGGGAACCAGACCGTGGGACTTGCTCTGCCCCAACACGTTCTGCAGTTGCTCGGGCGAACCACCGAGGTAACGGCCCTCGACGTTCATGATGTAGATCGAATCCCGATGCCCCTTGGTGGTCAGAAACCCGACCGGCGGGACGTTGCCCATCACCAGAGCATTGAGCGAGGACGTGGTGCCGTGCGCGATGTGGTGGGTGTTCGCGAGCATCTCCTGCACCGGGCATCCGAGCTGCTCGGCCAACGCTTCGAGAACGTCGATGACGCCCTGGGAATAGTCGGGTGGAGTCGAGGGCGCCTTGGCCGCGACCACGGTGCCGGAACTGTCGTCGAGTACTGCATCCGTGAACGTTCCGCCGACGTCCACTCCGATCACATAGGTCATGCCGGTGTGCTCCTTAGGTCCGAGTCGAAGACGTTCTGGCGTGTGAGAGCGAGGCACCCTCGAACACTGCTTACGTCTGCGTCGAGTATTCGACGTGACCGACGACATGTCAAGCACGAATGTGAGTGCTGTCACCTCCCTCGATTCCGTCCGACTCGATACTGCCGTTCACTTCCGCTGGTGGACGCCACTTGACGAATCATCGCAAACGTCGAATACTCGTCATCAACGTCAAATACCGGAAGGCAGTGCATGAATATTCACCGTGTGGGCTTGGTCGTTCCGAGCTCCAACGTCACCGTGGAAACGGAGATGCCGGCCCTGTTGGCGCGACATCGACAGGCGCGGTTCTCGTTCCACTCCTCGCGAATGCGCATGCAGGCCGTGTCACCGGAGCAACTGCGAGCGATGAACGCCCAGCGAGAGCGGTGCATCCTCGAATTGGGTGATGCCGGGATCGACGCCGTTCTCTATGCCTGCCTCGTCGCCCTGATGGTCGCCGGGCCCGGGGAACACCAACGCGTCGAGGGGTTGGTGGCCGAGCAACTCGCCACGGGCGGATCCGATGCAGCCGTTCGGTCGAGCGCGGGAGCCCTCGTGGAAGGCCTGCGCGCTCTGGACGCGAGCAACATCGTTCTCGTGACGCCGTACATGCGACCACTAGCGGAGAAGGTGGTCGAGTACATCGAGGCCGAAGGTATTCGCGTACTCGATTGGCGTGCCCTCGAAGTCTCCGACAACGCCGAAGTCGGCTGCATCCCTGGCGAACGGGTCATGGACGCGGCCAGATCTTTGGATCTCACCGGTGCCGACGCACTGGTGATCTCCGCGTGCGTACAGATGCCGTCCCTGCCTCTCGTCCAGGCTGCCGAGGACGAGTTCGGGATTCCCGTGCTCTCGGCCGCCACGGCAGGTGCCTACAGCCTGCTCCGTGCGCTCGACCTGTCCGTCGATCTACCGGATGCCGGCTCGTTGCTCCGCGCGGACGCCGTCGTCGCGTCGTAGATCGTCACTTCGTAGAGAGGAAATCTCCATGTCCGACTTGCCACACAAGGTTCGGGGCGTCGACCACGTCGCCTATCCCACGTTCGATCCGGCAGCAACGGTCGAGTTCTACCGCGACGTGCTCGGGTTCCCCGTCGTCCATTCCATCTGCGCAGCGGGGTGGGGACCGGAGAAGCATCCGGACTTCATCCACTTCTTCTTCGACATCGGCAATGATGATCGCCTCGCATTCTTCTACTATTTCGGTCTCGAGCCGTTCGACGGTGGACCACAGGGTGATGCGTATTCACGCTTCGCCGACGACGTACCGATCTTCTTCATCCGCTCGCGTCACCTGGCGATTCACGTCGACAGCGAAGAAGACCTGATGGAGTATCGACGACGGCTCGACGGCAGCGACTGGCCCGTGGAGATGCAGATCCAGCACGAGACGATCGAGTCCATCTACACCCACGATCCCAACGGCTACATGATCGAGCTCACCCGCGCGATGCGTCCGGTCACGCCGCAGGAGGACCTCGACGCGAATCTGACGATCGACGCCCTGATCGACGTCGTTCGCGGACCCGACCCGAGTATGGCGAACCTGTTGACCCGCAAGGCCGAGTTGATCGTCGAGCGTGCGGCCGACTGGTCGGCCGAGAACGAGGTGGGGGTGTCGTGACCACGTTGTTCGTCCTCGACATTCCGGAGAACACGACGATCGCGTCGGTTGCGGACATCGATCCGGCAGTGCGCGTGGACCATGTCGGCCCGTACTTCCGCATAGTCTCGGACGGGGACATCGTGATCGATCGTCGGGCGACCGGATGCAGGCACGCAGTCTGGTACAGCAGTGTCTCGGGCCTGTCCGACTCTCGAATCACACAGTGGGACAAAGACGCTCTGCGCGTCGAGGAATCATGACTTCGGCCCGTCTGGGGGCCGGTCGCTACATCGACGCCGCCGAGGCACCGAGCAACACCGTCACCTCTACCCACGAGCTGACCACCGCAGACGGCGCCAAGGTCAGCGGAGTGCTGAGAACGGTTCCCGGTGCCGACGTCGTCGTGGCGTTGATGCACCCGAGACAGGATCTGACGCACCACGTACTGGTGCCCGAACTCCTCGCCCGCGGATACGCGGTGTGGACCCAGGGCACGCGTTCGGTGAACAACGACATCTCCCTGGTACACGAGCAGGCATTGCTCGACGCAGCCGCCGGGCAGGTATTCCTGCGTTCACGGTCGTTCGATCACGTTGTGACGCTGGGACACTCCGGTGGCGGCACCCTGTTCGCGTTCTACCACGAGCAGGCCGGTCTTGCGCCGGAGCATCGACTGACGGCCACCCCGTCCGGTCGGCCGATCGATCTCGCGTCGGCGGAGATGCCGGTGCCGGACGGTGCGATCTTCATGGCTCCGCACCCCGGACAGGGTGCGCTGCTGCTGCGACTGATCGATCCTTCCGTCGTCGACGAATCCGACCCCATGTCCATCGACCCGTCGCTCGATCCCTTCGATGCAGCCAACGGATTCGTCGACGCACCGGAAAGTTCGTCGTATCGGGAGGACTTCGTTCATCGGTATCGCGCCGCGCAGCACGAGCGCGTCGCTCGGCTGGACGCGCTCGCGCGGTCACGGGTCGCCGAAGCATCCGAGGCCCGGCGGCGATTCAAGACAAGCGGTGATCCTGCCGACCGTCGAGATGCGTTGGCACCGCGCATATTGACCGTTTATCGTACCGACGCGGACCTGAGATTCACCGACCTCTCGCTCAGTCCGAACGCTCGACCGTACGGTTCGTTGTTCGGCCGACGGCCGGATCTGACGAACTACGGGCTCGTGGGTTTCGCGCGCCTGTCCACGCCCGATGCCTGGTTGTCGACGTGGTCCGGTCTGAGCTCCAACGCCGACTTCGTTCGGTGCGCACCGTCGGTGACGGTCCCGTCGTTGTTCGTCGAACTGACCGGCGATCAGGCGTGTTTCCCGGAGGACGCGTCGAGGATGGTCGAGGCTCTGGGCTCGATCGACAAGTCTCGTGTGGCGATCGAGGGCACCCACTTCGGCGGACCCATTCGTACGGGCGCACGCACCGGCGCTTCACTGGCTGCCGCCGATATCGGTGCCTGGTTGTCCGACCACTTCATCTGACCCTCTTGCGAGCGGAAACACATGTCACGTAACACTTTTTCTCCCGTGGTCGCACTCTGTCTGGCGGCGCTGACGCTGGAAGGGTACGACCTTCTGATGTACGGCACGGTGGTTCCGTCGCTCCTGGCGTACGAGCCGTGGGATCTGGATCCGGCGACCGTCGGGGTACTCGGATCCGTGGTGGGAGTCGGCATGCTCGCCGGGGCACTCGCCGCGGGCAGCATCGCGGATCGCTGGGGTAGGCGACGCGCCTTGATCGCCGCAGTCGCGTTGTTCTCGGCCGCGATGGGATGCTGTGCGATTGCACCCTCACCCGAGATCTTCGGAGCAGCGCGATTCGTCGTCGGCGTCGGAGCAGGAGTGTTGATGCCGACCGCTGCATCGATGCTGATCGAATTCTCCCGACTGGACACGAGAGCACGAACGGTCGCACTGGGATTCGTGGGCACCAGTGTCGGCGGTATCGCGGCGGGGATCCTGTCGCTGTGGCTCGTCCCGGCGTTCGGCTTCCGAGCGATGTTCGCAGCAGGGATGATCCCAGCGTTGTTGATTCTGCCGGCAATGCTCAGACATCTTCCCGAATCACCCGCGTTCCTCAACTCGCGAGGCAGGACGGATGCAGCACAGAGGATCTCGACCCATTACGGACTCGAGGAAGCATCGGAGAGTGCCGGTGGCGACCCGACATCGACGGATCGCGGAATCGGCGCGCTGTTCACCGCGAACCGTGCGCGAGTGACGTTGTCCTTCTGGGTGATGACCCTGCTGTGCCTGCTCGTGTTGTTCGGTGTCGCGACCTGGTTGCCCGCTGTCATGAGGTCGGCCGGATACCCACTCGGCGCCGCGCTGTCCTTCTTGCTGGTGCTCAATGTGGGCGGTGCAGTAGGCGCTCTCGGCGGTGCTCACCTGGCCGATCGTTACGGCATCAAACCGGTGACCACCCTCGGATTCGTCTGTGCAGCAGTATCGTTGGCCTTGATCGCGACCACTCCCCCGATCGGCATCGTGTACGTTCTGGTACTGATCGCAGGAATGGGTACGACCGGGACGCAGATCCTGCTGAACACCTTCATCGGTGGCTACTACCCCGTGGCCTGCCGGACAACAGGATTGGGAGTCGCACTCGCGGTGGGGCGACTCGGCGCGATCGTCGGCCCCACCTACGGTGGACTGTTCGTCGCCGCCGGTGCAGGTACCAGCACTCAGCTGTTGGCTTTCGCCCTGCCCGCAATCATCGGAGCCGCAGTTACGATTCTGATTCCGGCGGGCCGCCGTGACACTTCCGCAGCGGACGTCTCCGCCACCAGGTCGTCGGATCGGTCGCGTCCACGATCGTGAACTCCGGCAGCAACCCAACCGATTGCATCCGAGGACAACTCGGCCGGCCAGAGCATTCTGTTCTCGATCACCTGGACCTTCGAGCGCCTCGGTGCCGGCCGTGACCCGTGCCCAATTCGAGCCCTCTGCAGTGTGAACAGGGTCCGAAGGCCCTGTTTCCGGTCCATCCGACCACCGAGAATCGATGCATGACCAGCTCTGTCGACAATCGAAGGAATCTGACGGTCGTCGGTATCGACGGCTCTGTATCGTCGCGAAATGCTCTGGGATGGGCCGCAGCCGACGCGGTCGGTCGAAACACCACACTGCTCCTCGTCTGTGCAGGCGTGGATCGAGACATCGCACGAGCCGGAGCAGCGAATGCACACAGCGGTACCGCGTCGGGTGCTCGCGCTCGCGCACGGTCCGCGTTGGCCGCCGCGCGAGTTGTCGCAATGTACGTTCTGGGTGACGACGCAGACGTCGAGACAGTACTCGAACCCGGACCACCGGACGAGGTCCTGAGGATGTAAGATGACCGTTCTCGCCAACCGCACGCCACTGATTCCGTCGTGGCCGGCGCTACCGGACTGGTCGGACCTGATGGCACGATTCGAGGCCATGCCGCCGTGGAGTGCGCTGGAAGGTCACATGATTCGGGTCGAAGAAACCCTGGAGGACGATCGATACGTGCTCCGGGCGGAGCTGCCCGGTATCGATCCGGAACGGGACGTGGACATCAGCGTGCACGACGGCAAGCTCTTCATCAAAGCCGAACGTGCAGAGCAGAAGACGGAGGGCACGCGATCGGAGTTCCGCTACGGCAGCTTCCACCGCACGATCGATCTGCCTGCCGGAGCGAAGGACGACGCAATCGAAGCCACCTACGACAACGGGATTCTGACGGTCGATGTGACACTTGCCGGATCCGAGCCGGACACGCCTGTCCGCCACATCGAGGTCAGGAGCAACGGGGTCCAACCCAACGGGGTCGGAACCGACTGAGGGTGCCGCCGTCCGTCGGCCCGAACCGTGTAGTCGGCTGAATCGAGGCCTACAGGCGAGCACAGCGGCCCCTGAACATCGACACTCACCTACTCACTCGAAAGGACTCGAACAATGTCCACAACGACCAGTGCGTCCATGCACGCACATCCCGACATCGCTGCACTGCGCGATCGCTACGACGCGGTGTTCAACAGGCCCGTGGGACAAGTGACAGATGGGCTGCTACTGCTGGCCGGTCTGTACGCGGCGAGCTCGGCCTGGATTCTCGGCCTGGCGCCGCTGTCGAGTACAGCCGCCGACGGCCGTGCCGCGTTCGCCATGACCAACCTGATCACCGGTTCTGCGATCGCAGTCCTCGCGCTTGCACTCGGAGCCGCGTACGGACGAATCCACGGGGTGTCCTTCGTGGTGCCGCTCCTGGGGATCTGGCTGATCGTGTCCCCGTGGATCATCGCTGATCTCGAGCGCACGAACGGCATGATCTGGTCCAACGTACTGGTCGGAATCGTCGTGCTCGGGCTCGGCGCAGTTGCAACGGCCATGGGCACAGGACGCTTCACGGGTATGCATCGCAGCGGACGGTAGCCGTCCGCGCGGAACACGAGAACGCCGAGCCTGTCGGGTTCGGCGCTGTCGTGTATCGACCGTGTACCGACGCCACCGGAGGGCACCGGGCCGACCGATAGCAGCGAACGACGCTACCTCTTCCCGCGCGCGGAGGCACCGAATCGACATTCGTACCCATCGCGATCATCGGCTTCCTGCACGGGTGGTGTCGGCCGACGGGAGCGCGCGGGACCGATGACGCTCTCCCACCACGGCTCGAGCGGACTAGGGTCGCGCCAGACGACGTCCGGTACGGGATCGGCTCGCACAGAATCGAACGATCCAGAATTGTGCATCGGGCACCTCCGTCGAAAGATCGGGCGGCGAAGACTGGTGTATCCACAGGATGGTCCGGGCCGGCAGGAGGAAAAAGAGCACAAAGTCCCCATTCGCGGAGGTCCGGGCATGGACCGTCCCACCCGCTGCGGTGTCAGACCGGTCCGAGTCGCCCGCTCACTGTTGCCATCCCGAACCGACATCGGTCAGAACCAGCACACACTGTGCGGCCGCCAACAGTCCGAAAGCGACGATCAACAGCAGCGGCGCGCCCACGAACAGGCAGGTCACGAACAGTCCGGAGACCACGACCAACTTGACGAGCGAAGGCGGCGGTTCCATGGCATTCCCCAACGGTCGATTCTGCGTCTCACTGTGACAAACCACGATGGCATCCACACTGCGGTTTGTAGAGAGCACAAAGACCATTCATGGGCTCGACTCGCCCGTGGCACAACGCATAGACAAACCACGCCCCGAGACTCAGCGGTGAGGCTGCTGCTCGGGCTCAACGCGACGCGGCGACAGTCCCGGATCGGAGCCGTCGGGCCAGATATGGTCCCGTGATGCTGTTCGGGGACGCTGCGACTTCGGCGGGCGTTCCGGTAGCAACGACAGTGCCCCCGTTGTCGCCGCCGCCGGGACCGAGATCGATGACCCAGTCGGCGGAGGCTACGGCATCCAGGTCGTGTTCCACCATCACCACGGTATTGCCTGCATCGACAAGCAAGTGCAGCTGGCGCATGAGCAGGGCGACGTCGGCGGGATGGAGCCCTGCGGTCGGTTCGTCCAGTAGATAGAGGGCAGTACCGCGACGGGTGCGCTGCAATTCGGTCGCGATCTTGATGCGCTGCGCCTCGCCGCCGCTCAGCTCGGTGGCGGGTTGACCGAGTCGAAGGTAGCCGAGCCCGATGTCGTGCAACGTCTCCAGACTGCGGGACACTCCCGCGATATCGGCGAAGAACATCGCTGCCTCGTCCACCGACATGTGCAGTACCTCGGCAATTGTCTTGTCGCGCCAGGTTATTTCGAGAGTTTCCGGGTTGTACCGGTCACCGTGGCAGGTGGGGCAGGGGCCATAGGTGCCGGGGAGGAACAGCAGCTCCACCTCGACGAAACCGTCGCCCTGGCACGTGGGGCATCGTCCCTCCGCGACGTTGAAGGAGAACCGTCCGGGTGCCCATCCGCGCGCCTTCGCCTCATCGGTGGCGGCGAACAGTTTGCGGACGACGTCGAACATTCCGACGTAGGTGGCGAGCGTCGATCGGGGGGTTCGGCCAATAGGGCGTTGATCCACCCGGACCAGGCGGGTGAACGACTCGATTCCGGAGACCTCGGCCACGTCGACCTCGATCTGTGCGTCATCGTCGTCTGTCGCGGTCTCGAGTCGGTGGCGCGCCACCTCGAACAGGACCTGGCTGACGAGTGTCGACTTCCCCGAGCCCGACACACCCGTCACCGCCGTCAGGACCCCGCGAGGGAACTCCGCCGTCAACTCCCGCAGATTGTGCCGGGCGACCCCGGCCAGAGTGAGCCAGCCCTGGGTGGGGCGCGCCTGCCGCTGCACGGATTCCGCTCGACCGAAGAGGTGCCTGCTGGTGACCGACTCCTCGATCTCCTCCAAGCCTGCGACGGGGCCGCTGTACAGCACCCGTCCGCCGCCCTCGCCGGCCGCGGGTCCGATATCGACCACCCAGTCGGCGCGCCGGACCACGTCCATGTCGTGTTCGACCACGAACAAGCTGTTTCCCGACGCCTTCAGCTGGTCCAAGACGTCGAGCAGCGGCTCGGCATCAGCGGGATGCAATCCCGCGGACGGTTCGTCCAACACGTACACCACCCCGAACAGACCCGAACGGAGCTGAGTGGCAATTCGCAACCGCTGCGTCTCGCCGGGCGACAGAGTCGTCGAGCTACGCCCGAGCGCGAGATATCCCAAGCCCAAATCGAGCAACACGTCGATCCTGGCCAACAGGTCTGCGGTGATGCGCACCGCCACCTCCGTGGTCTCCCCCGACTGTTCGGCAATGGGGCGCAGTAATGCGGCAAGTTCTGTCAGCGAGAGCGCATTGATCTCGGCGATCGACCGGCCGGCAATGGTGACGGCCAGCGCGTCGGCGCGCAGTCCGCTGCCGGAGCACATCGGGCAGCGAACGGTCTCGGTGAATTGCAGAGCGCGTTCTCGCATGCGCTCGCTGTTCGAGTCGGTCAGAACGTGCATGACATGGCTGCGGGCGCTCCAGAACTTGCCTTCGTAACTGTGGTCGACTCGTCCCTCTTCCGGTTCGATCCACACCTTGGGGTGCTCGTCGGTGAACAGGAGCCACTCCCGGTCCTTCTTCTTCAGCGTGCGCCACGGCACGTCGATGTCGATCCCCATGCCGGCGACGATGCTGCGCAGGTTCGCCCCCTGCCAGGCACCCGGCCACGCCGCGATCGCGCCCTCACGAATACTCAGCGACGGGTCTGGAACCAGCAATTCCGTTGTCACATCATGGAACTCGCCCAAACCGCCGCATCGCGGGCAGGCACCGGCGACGGTGTTGGGTGAGAACGCTTCCGCCGGGAGCAAGGGCGCACCGTCGGGATAGGTACCGGCCCGGGAGTAGAGCATGCGCAGCAGGTTCGACATCGTGGTGATGGTGCCGACGCTGGAGCGCGAGCTCGGCGACCCCCGGCGTTGCTGCAGCGCAACGGCCGGGGGAAGGCCGGTGATGGACGCGACATGAGGTGCGCCCACTTGCTGAAGCAGGCGGCGGGCGTAGGGGGCCACCGACTCGAAATAGCGTCGCTGCGCTTCGGCGTACAGGGTGCTGAAGGCCAGTGACGACTTTCCTGACCCCGACACCCCCGTGAACGCGACGAAGGCATTGCGGGGTATGTCGACATCGACAGCTGCCAGGTTGTGCTCGGTAGCGCCGCGCACACGGACGTACCCGTCCCACGTTGAGTCCGTCACCGAACGAGCCTAGCTGGCTCGCTCGGCCCGAGAGCACAGAAGCGACGAGATGCAGTGCATCGGTGCCATCGTGCCTCAGCGTATGTCGAGGGTATCTTTTCGGTAGGTCTGCTCGTCGCGCCGTATGCGACGAGTACGAAGACCGCACAGAGGGAGGCGGCATGGCCGAGGAATACAGCACACGGCCGCTGTTTCGCAACGGTGCCGGCAGTGCCGCGATGATCCTGGGCATCGTGGCCCTGGTCTGCGCGTTCGTACCTTTCATCGGCGACTTCGTCGCTGTCCCAACAGGTGTCGCCGCCGTCGTGTGCGGGTGGGTCGGGGTGAGCCGGGACGAGAAGGGCATGGCGACCAACGGCCGCGAGGCAATGATCGGCGCAGCTCTCGGCGGCGCGGCCATGTTCGTGGTGTTCGTGGCATACGCTGCCACCGTCGTGTGAACGGTGACGGAAGGCGAGTGGTGCCACGAACACATTCGTTGCTTGCCGGCCTGGCCACCGACCTCGTATCAGCATGCCGATCACGCCGGACCGAAGAGTCGAGGCACTGGAGCGTCCATCGACGAACCGCATCGACATTCGTCACCATCGATGTGAATTCGGTGCCCAGTGCCGCCGGACTCCACAACCGCGCAACGAATTTCGGATCAGACGGTCTCGGAACAGCTTTGCAAGAGACAATGCCGACGCCCCATCCCGAATTCGCGTCGTGATCGAGAAATCTTCCGGTTCGATCGCCGAGAATCCGGTTTCGGTCTTTTTAGCTGATTAACGGCAAGAAGACAGGCCGACTCCGAATACCATCGACCCAGAAGTAATACGTGTTGGGCTTATCAGGCTGCCGCGCAACCGAAACAAGCCATCGCACCTCTACGGCCTTGCTTTGCTCGACGAACTGTTTTTCGAATTGCTCCGCCCCGAGGTACGCGTCACGCCGTGATCGACACCGAGGGCCGAGGAGTAACTGTGACACAAATTCTTGCTGCGAGACAACGACATCGGGTCCCGGCCGAGCACCGTGTGCTCGGTCTCGACCGTCGGACTTTTCCACCGGCACTGTTCGTCGTCGCGATCTTCGTCGTCTTGACCGTGATCCTTCCCCGTGTCGACGCGGCCATCGGCTGGGACGACCCGGTTCTCGCCGGTGAGCAACTCGCGCTGACGGACTCCATCGTCTTCACACCGACCACCGGCTGGGATGTCGAGGCCGGCTTTCGTGTCGACGACGAAAGCTGTCGTTCCGGGGACGCCACCGTCGCCGGGAAGGGCGTCACCTTCCAGGTCTCGTCGGACACGTTCGAGGGCACACCGGATGAATTGCTGGACCAAGTGGAGAAAGTCACCTCCCGCACCGACGACCCGACCTTCAGAGTCGACGGCGACAGGACCACTCTCACCACGACGTCAGGCGAGAGCGGTGTCGCACAGCCATACAGCAGCGTGACCGGGGACGGTGTGGTCGCAGCATTCGTCATCGCCGGCAGGGGGCTGAAGATCACCGCCTACGGGCCTCCCGCTCAGATGACCGCGGCCGTCGACAACATCCAGACCATGATCGCCAGCATCCGGACCGTCGACAGGAACAACTCATGAGCGAGACCGGCACCGACACCACACGCAGCTCCGAGGCCCGCCAACGGCAGGCCAGAGCAATGGAGATCTCCGGCTGGGGTGAGCGCTTCCACTTCGTGCAACCCCACAATCTGTGTTTCTGGGTGTTCGCCGTGCTGACCGGCATCGGCGCGTTCCAGGTGTGGGCGTACTTCGCACCCAAAACCGGGTTGTACGCCGACGCCTTTGCGATCTCGGCAGTGCTGTGCGGGTTGTGCGGGCTGGCGTGGTTCGCTTGGTTCCGCCATATCGACCGATGGGAACGCCAACCGGGCCGACTCATCCTCGCCGCGCTCCTGTGGGGCGCAATTCCGGCCACCTTTGCATTCGCCCTCACCGCGAACAACGCAATGATCAGCATTTACAACAAGCTTTTCGGCCAAGTGTGGAGTGCCAACTGGGCAGCCGGAGCCACCGCACCGATCACCGAAGAGGCCGCGAAGCTGTGCGGATTCATACTCCTCATGAGCCTTGCCCCGCGGTTGATTCGGACCGCGAATGACGGTCTGATAGTCGGCGCGTTCATCGGGCTCGGATTCGCGATCTTCGAAGACTTCCTCTGCGCCGCCAACTCCACAGCTCAGGCCTTCGGTACCGATCCGGTCGACCACGCCGTACAGATGTCGTTCACGCGCATAGCGGTCAGCTTCGTTTCCCACCCGCTGTTCAGCGCCCTCGTCTGCACCGGTGTCATCTACATCCTCGGCACGGCGGCACAGCCACGCCGGATCGGACGCGGTGTGGCATTCGTATTGGTCGGAATGTTTCTGCACTTCACCTGGGACGACGCCGGCGGTCTCGGCCGAGGCGGCATCCTCACCTTCCCCGTCATGCTCGGCTCCATCGTGCTCGGGTTCACGGTCTTGACGATCGCGTTCCGGCGAGCAGCACCGCGCGAGTACCAGTTCGTCCGCGACATCCTCGCCCCCGAAGTCGAAGCAGGAACCGTGACCGACGCCGAGGTCGACGGCATCCTGGACAAGAAAGCGCGCAAGGCGTTCATCAAGTCCGCGCCCCACCACAAGTCCCGTCGACCACGCAAGCACCTACGTCGGGCAATTCTCGACCTCGCGCATGACTTGGCCCATGACAAGGGATCGGACACCGAGGCCGTGCGCCACTCTCGCTCGGAAGTCGAGCGGTTGCGCGTCAAGGCCGGCTGACCACCGCCGACCGAAAGCACGGCCTGCAGGTCGTCACAGTGCCTACGGGCCTGGAGGTCCGCCCCGACTTGCCCGCGCCCGGGCCATCCCGAGCAACAACAGTGCTGCCGCCGTCGCCGTGATGGCGAAGCCCGGTGGTTCCACGGCACTCCAATTCAGATCGATGGTCGACGCTGTCCGCGCGCGTCACTGTCGTCTAGGCCTGCGAGAGCAAGGTGCACAACAGTTCTCGTGCTGCCGACGCTGTCGGGAAGGCTCTCCCGAACGCGCACAAAGTCGTCCTGACCGGCTGCAGTCACCACATGCTGCCGATGCTGTCGGCCGGGGAGCTCGGTGCCGTGCTTCTGAGCGCCCGGCACTGACACCTGTTGTCGGACTAATCCAATATTGCGTTCACCGACCGCCGCGCACTGTACGGTGACCGCGGGGATGGGTGCGGCTGTAGAAGAATGTCGGGGGGATCATGACTGTGTTCGGTGTGCTCGATCGCGTATTGACTCGACGACTGCCCCTGGAGCCTCCGGACGATCCCCATGCCGCGATCCTCCCGACCCCGATCGACAACGACGCCTTCTTCCTCACCCCTCCCGGCATCGAGGACCTCGCACCCGGTGCGGTGATCCGACAGCGCACGACCCGCGGGCTAATGCCCCGGCCGCGAACCACCCTGCATCAGTTCATGGTGCGATCGACCAACGCGCGAGGTCTCCCCGCCGGCGTCACCGCCTCGCTGCTGATCCCGAAGCGGCCGTGGACCGGGCGCGGACCGCGGCCCGTCGTCGCCCACAACGTGGCCATCGATTCCCTCGGAGCCAAGAGCACGCCGTCGTACCGGCTCGTGCACGGCGTCGGTGCCGACCTCCCGCCGGTGATGCCGCTCTGGCTCGCCCGCGGATACGCCGTCCTCGTCGCCGATCACCAAGGCCCGCGGATGTCGTACTCCGAAGGCACGATGGCCGGGCATGCCGTCCTGG